>JADMIO010789733.1_pt1 | contig 46492 bp, 53 predicted proteins | sample 8958161 | NCBI WGS metagenome assembly JADMIO01 (sample SAMN16585339, study PRJNA669376) | soil metagenome | isolation source: Crop rotation soil | place: USA: Cullars Rotation, Alabama | collected 2011
GCCGCGACTTCAAGTCACGTGAATTCCAAGCTTCGGATCCCACTGTGCTGGAAAGCGTCATCGTGGGGACGCCGGGACGCGTCATCGACCACCTCCACCGGGGCACGCTCTCGCTGAGCACGATCCGCGTGGCGATCCTGGACGAGGCCGACCAGATGCTCGACATCGGGTTCGCGCGCGACATCGACTACATCCTTCGGGTGACGCCCAAGACGCGGCAAACGGCGCTGTTCAGCGCGACGATGCCGGACTCCATTGGACGGATCGTGCACCGCTACATGCGCCGGGCGCGCCGCGTCCAGGTGGAGCCGGAACGGAAGACGGTCGAAGGCGTGCGGCAGCTCTTCTGCGAAGTCTCGGAGCGCGAGAAGTTCCTCGCCCTTCGCTTCCTGTACGAGGAGCTCGGCCTCGGGCGATCGCTTCTCTTCCGTCGGACGAAGATCGGCGTGGACCGGCTGACGGACCAGCTCCAGGCCTGCGGCGTGCCCGCGCGCGCCATCCACGGGGACCTTCGCCAGGGCGAGCGCGACCGCGTGATGACGGACTTCCGCACCGGCCGGCTCGAGTTCCTCGTGGCGACAAACGTCGCGGCGCGGGGACTGGACATCCCCGACATCGAGCATGTGATCAACTACGACGTGCCCCAGAACCCGGAGGAGTACATCCATCGCATCGGGCGGACGGCGCGCGCCGGCAAACAAGGCACAGCGGTCACGTTCGTGAGCGAATGGGAATTGGCCGAATGGGACCGGATCGCCCAGACGGTGGGCGACGCCGGGATGGAGCACCTGCGCCTGCCGGCCCGCTGGGACGACCCCGCGCCATTGGCGGCGCCGGCGGCCGCCGGCGCCTGAAAGGGCCGCCCGGCTGCTACGATTCGATCGACAGCCGGGCACCCGGAGGCGGCATGGACGACAAGATCATCCTCGAGCGGATCAACACGCTCATCGGCGAGGAGCACGAGCTGCTGGGGCACGAGGCCGAGCGCGGTCCCGCGGCCGAGCATCGCGAGCGGCTCCAGGAGGTCCAGGAGACGCTCGACCAGTGCTGGGACCTGCTCCGCCAACGCCGGGCGCTACGCGAGTTCGGCAGGGATCCGGACACCGCCGGGACGCGTAGCAAGCACACCGTGGAGCGCTACGAGCAATAGGAGCCGCGCCCCTCGGTGGGCGCTGACTAGCTGATCATCGCGCCTCCAACAGGGCCCCCGGCCGCGTTCATCCCGTCGGACACGGCACCTACGGCGTGAGCACCGTCCGCGCGACCTCGCCTGCCTTCATCGCACGGAAGGCCTCGTTCACGTCCTCCAGGCGGCCGGTCTTCGTGATCATCTCGTCCAGCTTGAGGATGCCGCGCTGGTAGAAGTCGACGTAGCGCGGCATATCCCGGCGGAAGACGTTCGAGCCCATGTTGGAGCCCTGCACCTTGCGCTCGTAGAGGAAGCTGGAGCCATCGAGCTCGATCTTCTGGCCGACCGGGATCATGCCGATGATGGTGGCCGTGCCGCCCAGGTTGAGCGCCTCGAAACACTGCTCGGCGGCGCGCTTGTTGCCGATGGCTTCGAAGCTGTACTCGACGCCGCCGCCGGTCATCTGCTGGATCTTCTGCACAGGGTCGCCGCTGGAGGCGTCGACGACGTGGGTGGCGCCGAGCTCCTTCGCCTTGGCCAGCTTCGATTCCACCATATCGACGGCGATGATCATTCCGGCGCCCGCGATGCGGGCGCCCTGGATCGCGGCGAGGCCGACGCCGCCCGCGCCGAAGACCGCCACGGACGACCCCGCGGGCACCTTCGCCGTGTTCAGGACCGCACCGACGCCAGTCATTACGCCGCAGCCGATGAGGGCGGCGCGGTCGAGGGGCATCTCGTCGCCGATCTTCACGACCGCGTTCTCGTGGAGGTTCATGTACTCCGCGTAGCTGGAGATGTTGAGGAACTGCCACACCGGGTTGCCGTTCCAGGTGTACTTCGGCGCGTCCTGCGGGCCGCGCGACCGCGATGGGTCCTGGCATAGGTTCGGGCGGCCGCTCAGGCAGTAGTTGCAGCGCCCGCAGAACACCGAGAGGCAGGCGATGACGTGGTCGCCCGGCTTCACGTAGGTGACGAGGTCGCCGACTTCCTCCACGATGCCGGCGGCTTCGTGGCCGAGGATCGCCGGGGCCGGGTACGGGTAGTAGCCGTCGACGAAGTGGAGGTCGCTGTGGCAGACGCCGGTAGCGACGGTCCTGACGATGATCTCGTGGGCGAGCGGCTTGCTGATCTCGACCTGTTCCATGGTCAACGGCTGGTTGGGGCCATGGAAGATGGCGGCTTTCATCGCGTTCTCCTGGCGCGCCTGGGCGCCAGGGCATTCTAGCGAAGGGCAGATTGCGAAGTCAGCGCGCCGCGCGGCGCCGGGCGAACGTCACCCTCGGAAGGACGAACGCGCAGAGCGCGAAGTAGACGGTTGCCAGGGAGACGGTGAAGACGGCGGTCACAAGGAGCAAGGTGGGGTTCTCGAAAGGGTGCACGAGCCGCTCTCGCATCATCTGGAGGAGCTCGTGGGGGTGACGGACGGCGTCCCAGCTGTTCAGCCGCTGGAAGCGGCCGAGATAGATGCCGACGCTCGACAACGTGAGGACTCCGAGCGAGAAGGGCCAGGTCGCGCGCCGGCCGAAGACGCGCTCGAGGACCGCCTCGATCAGGTAGACGGACGCGAACCCGAGGAGCAGCCCGGTGGCCGCGGCCGACCCGATCGCGAGGCTATCGAACCAGAGCGGGACCGGCTCGCCGCTGTCCAGGTGGACGAAGTCCGTGACGATATAGGGCGCGTTCGGGAGGAAGAGGAGCCAGGCGGCTCCGAGCCCCAGCAAGACCCAGCGCGACGCCCCTCGCCGGTACCCGGCCCAGATCGCGACCGCGAGTACGAACGGGATCCAGGCCAGGACGAGGTTCCAGGCGAGGAAGGCGTAGTCGGTCGTGCGGGTGCGCAGGACGCGCACGATCACGAGCGCGAGGCAGGCGGCGGTGGCCACCGCCAACGCGGTCAGGACGGCGGGCCAATGGTGCCCGCGCCAGGGCGAAGTCACGGTCGCGCCCATCGCGGCGGGAGTGTACACCGGCGCACAAGTCCGTGACCGCCCGCCGGCGACCTATGCTGCCTGCGTGCACTTGAGGGTCATCAGTTGGAACGTGGCCGCCCGGCGAGGGGTGGCGGCCCAGGCCGAGCTCTTGCTCTCGCTGGCGCCGGATGTCGTGGCGTTGCAGGAGCTCACGCGGGGGAGCTGGCCCGCGTTTCGGTCGCTGCTCGCCGGAGCCGGCCTCGCGCATGCGGCGGACGGCGGCGAGCCGGTTATCACGAGCCGGGTGCGATTCGCCAGCCTTGTGAGCCGTTGGCCCATCCGCGCCTCGCCGTCGCCACTCGCGACGGCGGCGGCACTCGTCGGCGGGGTGGTGAGGAGCCCGGCGGGTCCGCTGGCCATCTTCGGACTGCATGTGCCGACCATTGCCAACGGGCTGGAAGGCAAGCTGGCGTGCCAGTGGGCCGCGCTGGAGGCGGTCCGCTGCTGCCATCGGCGCGCCGTGATCCTCGCCGGGGACTTCAACTCGCCGCTGGCGGAGCTTGCCGATGGCACGATCGTGCCCTTCCACGGCCCGCGGCGGCTGCGCGAGCGAGAGCTCGAGCTCGGCCTGCTCGGCTGCGGGACCGCGGCCCACCGCCTGGTCGACGCCTTCCGCGCGGTGAACGGCCCCGAAGCCGACGACCGCAGCTGGTACTGGAAGAACCGCGGGCGCACCGGCGGCTTCCGGCTCGACCACATTTTCGCCTCGCGGGCGCTACGGCCCGTGGCGTGCTGGTACGAGCACGCGGCACGCGAGTCCGGCCTCAGCGACCACGCGCCAATCGTGGCGGACTTCGATCTCTGAGCCTTTGCCCCGGCGCCGGGCACCGCGCACAATGGCCTGACGTTCGTTCTGAAGGGATCCGATAGATGGCGATCAACCTGGGTGACACCGAACACGAAGCTGCCTGGCGCAAGGAAGTCCGCGAGTTCATCGCGAAGGAGACTCCGGATGCGCTGAGGAGTGGCGCCGAGGGCGAGAACGCCCTCTTCGGGCGCATGGGTGCGATCAAGGAGTGGCGCGACCGCCTCGCGGCCAAGGGCTGGATCGCTCCCTCCTGGCCGAAGAAGTACGGCGGCGCCGACATGTCGGTGGTGGACCAGTTCGTGATGAACGAGGAGTTCGCCGAGTCGGGCGTGCCGAGCAATGTCGGCGGTTTCGGCGTGATGATGATCGGCCCGACGATCATCGAGCACGGCACCGAGGACCAGAAGACCGAGCACCTGGGCAGCATCCTTCGCGGCGAGACGATCTGGTGCCAGGGCTACAGCGAGCCAGGGGCTGGGTCGGACCTGGCCAGCCTTCAGACTCGCGCCGTCCGCGACGGCGACGACTACGTCATCAATGGCCAGAAGATCTGGACCACCGGGGCCCAGTACGCGGACATGATGTACATGCTCGTGCGCACGGACCCGGACGCGCCGAAGCACAAGGGCATCACCTACCTGCTCGTCGACATGAAGAGCCCGGGCGTGACCGTCCGGCCGCTGACCACGCTCGCGGGGCTGCAGTCGTTCAACGAGGTCTTCTTCGAAGACGTGCGCGTGCCCGTACAGAACCGTATCGGCGAGGAGAACCGGGGCTGGTACGTGGGGACAACCACACTCGACTTCGAGCGCTCATCGATCGGCTCGGCGATCGGCGTGCGGAAGGCGCTCGAGGGGCTGATCCGGCAGGCGAAGAGCGACAAGAAAGAAGTCAGCTTCGAGCGCAACCCGCCGGTGCGTCACGAGTTCGTGGACCGGTGGGTGGAGTGCGAAGTGGCGAAGATGCTCAGCTACCGCGTGGTGAGCATGCAGGTGAACGGACGCATCCCGAACTACGAAGCGAGCATGTGCAAGATGTTCTCGAGCGAGCTCCAGCAGCGCATCGCGAACCTCTCGATGCACATGTACGGCATGCACGGCAACGCCCGCAACCGCGCGAGCATGGGCTACATGCAGGGCGTGAGCGCGACGATCGCGGGCGGCACAACGGAAGTGCAGAAGGGCATCATCGCGACGCGCGGCCTTGGCCTCCCGCGCGGCTAAGCCGGCCATGCAGCGCGCAGCCCACGGCCGCTCGCGCCGGAGACGGTTGTTCGCCGCCGCCCGGCGCTCACCGCGGGCACGGTCCCTCGCGCTGCGCGCAATCTTCGGCTGGGAGCGGCTGCGCACCGGTGCGGCCTACAATCCGCTCGCGGGGCGAACGATAGAGGAGCAACATCGCATCCTCGCGCGGCTGCTCAGGCATGACCCGGTGCACTGGAGCCCGGGGCTGCGCATGTGGGTGGTGAGCCGGCGCGCCGACGTCCAGCTGGTCCTCCGCGATCCGCGGTTCTCCGCCAGCCGCGGCTACGACGGTCCGCGGCAGGGCCAGGGAGAGTTCGCCCGCTTCTTCAACAACAGCCTGGTCAAGATGGACCCGCCCGACCACACTCGTCTGCGCTCCCTGGTGAACAAGGCGTTCACGCCCGGCCGGGTCGCGACCATGGAATCGATCATGCGGGAGATCGGCGAGTCGCTGCTGTCGCAGCTCGAGGGCCGGCGGCAGTTCGACCTTGTGGGCGAGTACGCCGCCCCGTTCACGATCAGGATGATCTCGAGCCTCCTCGGCATCCCGGCGAGCGAGGAAGAGCGCGTGAAGGCATGGTCCGATGAGTTCGCCGCGGGCCTTGACCCCCTTCGGCCGCCGGACAAGGTGCGCCGCATCAACCGGTCCGTCGGCGATTTGCGGGCTTACTTCGCGGAGGTGATCGCCGATCGCCGGGCCACGCCCAGGGATGACTTCATGACGGCGCTCATCAGCGCCCGCGACGAGCAGGACAGCCTGAGCGAGGACGAGCTCGAGATCATGTGCATGAGCCTGGTCACGGCCGGCAACGAGACCACGACCGACCTGATCGGCAACGCGCTGCACATGCTTCTCATCCACCCGGAGCAGATGGCGCTGCTGCGGGGGGACCTTTCGCTTGTGCAGGGCGCGGTGGAGGAGACGCTCCGCTACAACGGTCCCGTGCAGACCACGGAACGGCGTGCCAGGGAGGATGTGCCCCTCGGCGGCAAGGTGATCCCCCGAGGGGCACTCGTGATGCCCGTGCTGGCGGCGGCGAACATGGACCCGGAAGCCTTCCCCGAGCCCCATCGCTTCGACATTCGCCGGGGCTCCACCCAGCACATGTCCTTCGGGAGCGGACCGCACTTCTGTATCGGCGCGCCGCTGGCCCGCGCCGAAAGCCGCGTGGCGCTGGAGATGCTGCTCGCCCGGTTCCCGGACCTGCGCCTCGCCGGCGGCGAGCTCCGGTACCGGAACACGCTCACCGTGCGCGGCCTGACCGAGCTGCCGGTGGTGGCGGAGCGGTGATCCGGCCCGGGAGGTCGCGGCGGCGGTGGAGGCGCTTCCTGCGAGGCTCCGTGAGGCGCCTGCTCAACGGCCGGCAGGCCCGGCGGCTGCGGCGGCGCACTGCCCTGGCGGCCGAGCAGCTTCGCTCGGACGCCGTCTACAACCCGTTCGCGCGGACCTTCCGGGCGTGCCCGTTCACGACGTACCAGGAACTGCGCGAGCGGGACCCGGTCCACTGGAGCCGCCTCCTCGACCGCTGGATCGTCACCCGCTACGACGACCTGAGCGAGCTGCTGCACGACCGCCGCTTCGCTTCCCGGGCGACGCTCCGCCGCAAGCGCTCGAGCCCGCTCGCGCAGATCGTGAACCGCTCGCCGCTGCGGCTGGACGCACCCGATCACGCCCGGATCAAATCGTTCCTCAACCGCGGGTTCACGCCCGCGCGAGCGGACGCCGCACGCCCGGCCCTGGGCGCCCTGGCCGCACGCCTCGCCGAAGGCCTTCCCCGGGGAGAACCATGCGACCTGATGGCAGAATTCGTCTCGCCGTTTGTGCGCGGCGCGATGGCTGAGTTCCTGGGCATCCCGGAGGCCCGGCGCGCGTCGTTCGTGGGCTGGTCGGGGGCGGTGGCGCCGGCGCTCGACCCAATCCGGGGCGGCAAGACATTGCGGCGCGCGAACGAGGCGGCGCCGGAACTCATCGCCTGCCTGCGCCAGCTGGTCGAAGAGCGGCTGGGGACGCCCGGTGAGGACCTGATCTCGGAACTGGTGCACACGCCCGAGGCCGCCGCCCTCACGCCGGAGGAGATGGCTTATGCGCTCGCGTTCCTGCTTGTGGGCGGCACGGACACGACCATCGCCCTGATCACGGGGACCGTCCAGCAGCTGCTCATGAACCCGGACCAGTTGGCACTTGTGCGGGCGGATGCGGGGCTGGTCGCGAACGCGGTGGAGGAAGGGGCTCGCGTCTCCAGCCCGGTCCATCTGAGCGACCGCCGCGCCCTGGAAGACGTGACCTTCCGCGGGCGCAAGATCCGCCGCGGCCAGAAGGTGTTAACAGGTTTTCTCGCCGCGAACACGGACCCGCTGCGCTTCCCGGACCCGCTCCGGTTCGATGTCACGCGCGGCGACTCGCGTCATCTCGCATTCGGGCAGGGGCCCCACTACTGCCTCGGGGCGCCGGTTGCCCGGGTGGAGGCAGCCGTCGCCGTGGGGGCGCTGCTCACGCGCTACCCCGACATCCGGCTTGCGACCGATCGAGTCGCATATGACCGTACGGTGGTCGTCCGGCTACCAGCTTCACTGCCCGTGGTCATCGCCGAGGGCGGCTGATGGGAGCGCGTCCTCCGGGTGCCACTGACGCCAGGCCTGGATGAGCACCGGGAGCTGGTGATTGGCGAGGCGGCGGTGGCCAGCCTCATTGATGTGGACGCCGTCCGGTTCGCGGTACGAGCGCCACTCGTCGGCCGGGACTTCTTCATCCCCGGTTTGGGAGGGCACTCCTTGGGCGGCGCAGAAGGCGGTGAGCGCCCGGTAGACCTTCAGGCGCCGCGCCCGCGCCCATTCGAGGCGCCGATTCAGCCCCGCGCCGGAGAAGTCGGAGGCTGGCAGCCCGTAGACCGCGACCGGCAGCTCCGGGTTTTCGCGGACCGCGCGGACGTACTTTTCCACCTCGGCGATGACGTGGTCCGGCTCGTAGTGGGTGGCACCACCGATGGTGGCATGGGCCACGCTTCGCACGCGGCGGAAGACGCGGCTGAACCCAACAACGCGGGTGGTTGCGGTTTTCTTGCCGATCGCCGCCAGGGGCTTCATGAAGCCCTTGCGCCGTTCCAGTTTGAGCGGGACGGATTCGAAGGCGAACCAGTAGGGCGTGACGATGATGAGGACGAGGTCCGGCCGGTACTGGCGCAGCCAGCGGCGGACGATCGCCTCCATGCTCTCGCGCGGCCAGATGACCTTGAGGGTGGTCTGGACGGGGCGGCCGATCGCCGCCGACAGCTCGTCTTCGACGAGTTGCGGCGCACGCAGCTCGGGCGGGACGGTGCCGTACACGTCGATGCTGGTGGTCAGGCGGAGAAGACGGACCGTGCCGGGCTCCGCCGGTGCCGCGTCGTCCGGCTCTTCCACGGGCGCCGCGGCGCGGTCTTCAGACATCAGCCGGACTTGCCGCGGTCGCCGATGCGGGTAACGCCGCGGACGGCGCCGAGCTCGCGCATGTCCGCGATCGTGAGGACGTGGCCGGTGTAGCTAACGGGCTGCTTCGTCAGCCAGAGGACCGCGTCCGACATGATCACCGGGTCTTCGAAGTCGGAGAAGTCCATGTCGGGGAGGGTGTAGGTATAACCCTCGCTCCAGACGCTGAGCTCGAGCCGGATGCAGTTGACCGCGACCTTGTCCTTCAGTTCGAAGGCCATGCACTCGGTGAGCGCCTCGAGCGCGCGCTTGGTGGTGGTATAGCTCGCGCGGCCGAACTCCGGCGCCTGCGAGGCGTTCGAGGAGATGTTGACAACCTGGCCCTTGCCCGGCTCCATACGCGGGCAGAAGTAGTACATGAAGTACATCGGCCCGTGGACGTTGATGTCCATCGCCATGCGCCAGCGGCGCATGGGCGCCTGGAGCGTGGGGCCGGGCGGGGCGACGGCGGCGTTATTAATAACGAGGTCGCAGCGGCCAAACTCGTTGTAGACGCGGTCCGCGAGGGCGGCGACGGCTTCTTCGTCGCGCACGTCCAGGCCGACGGCCATGCCGCGCATGGTCGCGCCGCCGGCCTCCCGCGCCAGCGCGAGCGCCTCGTCCACCGTGCCGGGGAGCTTGGTCGGGCTGTCCGCGGTCGACCGGGCGGCAGCGACGATGTCGTAGCCGGCTTTGGCGAGGTCGATGCAGAGTTGCTTGCCGATGCCGCGGCTGGCTCCGGTGATGACTGCGACGGGGTTGGTCATGGCGAGCTCCCGGGATGGCTGGTGGCCAGCGGGCATTCTAGCAAGCGGCTCGCGAAGCGGCCTTTCCCGCCGCCTACTGGACGAGCTGGCGGAGGAGCTCGCGCAGGCGCGGGGCTTGTTCGAGCTGGGCACGCAACCCCGCGATCTCGGCCTCGCCGAGGATCAGGGGATAGCGCTGAAAGCGCCCGCGGTGGTCGTAGGTGGCGAAGCGGACCTGGAGCTGGCCCTTTGCATCGCCCTCGGTGAATTCGAGGAGCTGGAGGGCGGGGACGTGGTGCTCGCCTTCGAACACCGCCTCCTCGGCGATGACGCCGCTGCCCCAATGGAGGGCGAAGGTGCGCGGTTTGCTGGACTTGGGCATGGACGGCTCCTCGGGGGCGGGCGCCTAGATCCGGTCTGCCTCGGCCGCGAGCCGCTCGTAGCGCTCAAACTCGGCCGAGAGGTCCTTGTCACGCCAGTATCCACGTTGCTTCATGAGCTGGATGGAGCTTCGGGCGAGCTCGAGATCGGCGGGTGCGACGCGTTGAAGCAGCCGGATGATATCCGCGGCATCATTAGGACGAGATTCGCGGGCCGCGAGCAGTTTCATGGCGAGGAGGTGCCCAACTCGGGCGGCGCGCAGTCGCAGCTGAGGACCAAACGGCACCTCCTGGGCTTGCTCGACGATCTCGCGTTCGATGCCCGAGGTGCGGACCAGCAGATCCAGCAGGAAGGTGGTCCCACTCTTTGGGGGGCACCGCAGCCGCACCGTCGCCATGGCACCGCTCTCTGTGTCCTCCAGGATGGTCTCGACGTCGTAGCCCAGTGTGCGAAGGCTCGCGACCAGGCGCTCCACCTCGCGGTCGTCGATGGCGATGACGGCCACGTCGATGTCCTGGGTGAAGCGCGGCGCGCCGCGCGCCGAGACCGCCGCACCACCGACCAATGCCCAGCGAACGCCGAGCTTGTCCAGATCCCGCTTCACTGTGCGGATCGTGGCTTCATAGGCGTTCACCGCGCGCGCGGCCAGCTGGCTGGCACGCCTTCACCATCGCCGAATGGCGCACCGGGACGCGAATCGAGCCACGCCTGCACGCGCGCCTGTATCTCCGTCGCGTTTTCGTCCGGGTGCTCGGTGCGCATTCGCTCGCGATACATTTCGATCCCGAACTCGACCATGGCAAGCAGCGCCCGCGCACCCTGAGTAGGCGACATGTTCGGCGTTTCGCTCATGCGCTCAGTTTACCGCAAGAGCGCTGCACCTTGGGCCAGCAGGCCGTTCCGCGTGGGGCCGGGGCCTGCTACGATGGTCGTCCGCGGGGTGTAGCTCAGCCTGGCAGAGCGCTTCGTTCGGGACGAAGAGGCCCCCAGTTCAAATCTGGGCACCCCGACCACCGCGAACCCTGAGCGCGAGACACCGATGGACCTGGCCGTTGGTCCGGGCCTGGCGCGATGAGCGTCCAGCAGGCGCCGCCGATCGGCGAGGTGCCGGCGGAGTCGCCGGGGCGGCAGGAGCAGGAGCTCCAGTACCTCGAGGGGCCGCAGGGCCGCGGCTTCGAGCTTCGCCACTTCTTCCGGGTCATGTCCGAATACCTGCGCGCGCTGCGGGCGCTCCACTTCCTTGGGCCGTGCGTGACTGTGTTCGGGTCGGCGCGGATCGGCGAAGGGCACCCGAGCTACGACCAGGCGCGGGAGGTGGGCGCGGCCCTTTCGCGGGCCGGCTTCACCGTGATGACCGGCGGCGGCCCGGGCCTGATGGAGGCCGCCAACCGGGGAGCCAAGGATGCCGGCGGGCGATCGATCGGGTGCAACATCATGCTGCCGCACGAGCAGCTCCCCAACCCGTACCTGGACCGCGTGGTCACGTTCCGCTACTTCTTCATCCGCAAGGTGATGCTGGTGAAGTACTCGTACGGGTTCATCGCGATGCCCGGCGGGTTTGGCACGTTGGACGAGATCTTCGAGACGGCCACGCTCATCCAGACGGCGAAGATCCGCGGTTTCCCGGTGGTGCTGGTGGGCCGCGAGTTCTGGGCGCCGTTCATCGCGTTCCTGCAGAGCACGCTCATGCAGGCGCGCACGATCGATGCGGCCGATGTCGACTTGTTGACCGTGACCGATTCGGTGGAAGAGGCGGTCAGCCGGATCCGGGAGGCAGCGGTGGGGAAGTTCGGGCTGCACTACCACCGTGACCGGCCGAAGCGGCGCTGGTGGTTGTTCGAGAAGGACGCTTAGTCCTGGCTGGCCTGCTCGAGCTCGCGGCGGGCTTTGCGCGCGGTGTGGGCATCGACCACGGTCGAGCCGGTGCGTGCGACCCAGGCGCCCTCGGCGCGGGCGGCGTCGTAGGCGGCGGCCTGGGCGCGGGCGGCCTCGGCCTCGGCGGTGGTCGGGGCGAAGACGCTGTTGGCGGAAGCGACGGGCCGGGCGCTGGCGAGGATGGCGCCGGCGAAGCCGGCATGGGCGAGCTGGAGGAGGTCGAGCTCGGCGCCGCGGACGATGGGCAGGCCCTCGTAAGCACGGGCGGCGGCGACGACGGCACCGCGCGCGTAGGCGAGGCGCGGACCGCTCTCTTCGGCGCGGGCGCTGATGTCGGCGGCGTAGGCGGGGCCATCGAACACCAGCCCACCAACACGCGGGGCGGCGTGCGCGATCTCCGGTGCACGGAGCAGCCCGCGGGCGGTGTCGATCACGGGGAAGGCGGCGACCGTGCCGGGCTCGATCTCGCGCTGGAGCTCGAACTCGCGCAGGGCGACGGCGAGGTCGCGGGCGTCCTGTGGCTCGACAGCGTGAGGCAGGAGGACGCCGCGGAGGCCATTCGCCACGACTGCCTCGAGGTCATCGCGCAGCAGGCGAGTGCGCGGGTGGTTCACGACCACGAGGGCGGCCTTGCCAGCGGCGGCGGCAGCGGCGATGCCGGCCCGCGCCTCGTCGCGGAGGGTGTTCGAGAGGTACCCGGCCTCGGCGAGGGTGAAGAGGACGCCATCGGCCTGTGAGCCGAGCGCGGCTTCGAGGCCGGCGCCGCCGGGCGGGATCGCGACGACGCTCCGCAGGCGCATGGCGCTAGCCTCGCCCGCCGATATAGCCGCCGACGACGGCCGGCGGCGGGCGGTGCGATTCGAGGTGGATTTCCTGGCGGAGAGCCATGATGCCCTGCAGGTGATCCAGGACATGGCGATACATGAGCTCGGCGATCCACTGGCAGGTGAGCGGTCCCCAGCGCGTCTCGGTGCGCCAGCGCGCCCATTCGATGTCGCCAATGCCGCGGAAGATGGCGAGCTCTTCATCCCGGATGCGGCCGATGTCGGCCATGATCTCGGCGAGCGGCTGGTCGGGCCGGTAGCGGCGCTCATGCCACTCCTTCCGGCTGTAGTCGAGCGGGTCCAGCATGTCGGGCACGGTGGCCCAGCGGAGCAAGGGAAGGCAGACCTCTTGCTCCATGTCGAACACGTGGCTGAGATGCTCGTGGATCGACCACTCGCCGCCCGCGGGCGTGAAGCGCGCCTGGTTACCGGCGAGGCCGCGGACGGCCCAGGCGAGGTCGTCGCTGGCCTGGCGGAGGCGGGAGAGCAATTCGGCCCGATACGTGGCAGTTTCCGTCACTTGCGGATCCTCCTTCGGGCGCTCTGCCGAGTATAGGCAGCGCGCAGGCGAAAGGGGGAGTGCGGGTCTAGAGGTCGCGCTCGGACGGCAGGTCTTTCGCCCGCTCGCTGTAGCGGCGCGCGTAGCGGCCGACGTCCGGCTCGGGGCCCATGGCCGCGTCGACCTCCTTGCCGAACTTCGCCTCCGCCTCGGCGAGCTGGTCCGCCATGGTGAGGTGGCGGGCGAAACGGCTGACCACGCGCTGCATCTGGTGGCCCTTCGCGCGGCCTGCGTCTGGGCAGCGGGGCGGCTCGATGGGCGCGGTCACCGAGCGGGTGAAGACTTCGCCGCGAGCGCCGCACTTCGCGCACTGGAACTCGTAGAGGGGCACGGTTCGAATCTACCATCGGCCCGGGCAGGCTGTCGCGGGACGAGCCGCGGAACACCCTGTCGGGGAATCCCCTGATTGCCGCGCAGGGCGCGGGGCCGTTCACTGGCGCCGTGCCCTGCGACGAACCGGCGGTGATCTGCGCGTGGTGCCTCGCCGAGATCCGCGCGGGCGGTCCGGCCGTCTCGCACGGCATCTGCGACGCCTGCGCGGCCGGGTTCACGTCCCAGATCGACCTCGTGGCAGACGATGGGCGCCGCCGCCGGCGGCGATTCGGAGGCCCGCCCGCGATCCAGGCGCTCCTGCCATGGACGCCCGGCGCACCGGCGCCGGGCGATCAGCCTTCGGCGAGCCGGCCTTCGCCCTCGAGGTAGTGCTCGGCCGCGATTGCGGCCGTGGCGCCGTCTCCGCAGGCCGCGACGAGCTGGCGAGCCGCGTTGGCGCGCACATCGCCGGCGATGAAGAGGCCGGGGATGGCGGTGCGCATGTTGAGGTCGACGCGGGCGTGTCCGCCGGCGTCGAGCTCGACCAATCCGGAGAGCAGCTCGTTGTTCGGGGTCTGGCCGATGAAGATGAAGATCGCGCCCACGGCGAGCTCACTGCGCTCGCCGCTCCGCACGTTCCGCAGGTCCAGGCGCTCGACCTGGGCGGTGCCGTGGATGCCCTCCACCACCGTATCCCAGAGGAACTGGATGCGCGGGTTGGCCATCGCCCGCTCCTGCAGGATCTGGCTGGCGCGCAGGCTGTCGCGGCGATGGATGACGGTGACCTTGCTGGCGTAGCGGGCGACGAAGAGGCCCTCGTCCATGGCCGCGTCGCCGCCGCCAACCACCGCGACTTCCTGGTCGCGGAAGAAGGCGGCATCGCAGGTAGCGCACCAGGAGACGCCGCGGCCGGAGAGCTCGTCCTCGCCCGGGATGCCGAGCTTGTTGTACTCGGCGCCGGCGGTGACGATGACCGCCCGGGCGCGGAAGCGCTCGCTCTCGGTGGCGAGCACGAAAGAGCCGTCCGGCTGGCGCTCGAGCGAGCGGACCTCCTCATAGACGGCCTTGGCCCCGAACTTCTCGGCCTGGCGGAGGAGAAGCTGGGCAAGGTCGAACCCGTTCACGCCGTCGGGAAAGCCGGGGAAGTTCTCGACCACGTCCGTGGTCGCGATCTGGCCGCCGGTGATCTTGCGTTCGAAGACGACGGTCGAACGGCGTGCGCGGGCGGCGTAGATCGCCGCCGTGAGGCCGGCGCCGCCTCCGCCAATGATGGCGATGTCGATGTCTCTCACCGGACCTCCCTCCGTATCGTTTCATGCCCGGCCCGGGGCGACAAAACGCCCTCTCCGCGGGAGAGGGCGTCTCGCATCGTCCACTCAGGCCGTGTTCAGGTCAGCGCCGCGTCGATCCGCTTCTTGAGGTCGCCCTTGGGGCGGAAGCCAACGATCGTCTCGGCCGGTGTGGGCTCGCCGTTCTTGAAGAGCAGCAGCGTGGGGATGCTGCGGATGCCGTACTTCGTCGGCACTTGGACGTTTTCGTCGGTGTTCATCTTGAAGAACTGGACCTTGCCGGCGTACTCCTCGCTGAGCTCGGCGACGACCGGGGCGACCATGCGGCAGGGACCGCACCAGGGGGCCCAGAAGTCGATCAGGACGGGGAGCTCGCTCTTGAGCACGTCGCTTTCGAACTCGGCATCGGTCAATTCACGGATGTCAGCCATTGTATCCTCTTGCCGGGCGAAGTCTGCGAGCTTGAACGGCCCGCGAGCCCGTGGTACGCTCTACAAACGGTACCCCGGTAGGGTATATCTGTCAACCCCTCGGAGTGGCATGGACTCAGACGAGAAAAAGCTGCAGGACCGCCTGGCGCGGGTTGAAGGGCAGATCCGGGGACTCCGGAAGATGCTCGAAGAGGGCCGCGCCTGCGAGGACGTGCTCACCCAGCTGCTCGCGGCGCGTTCCGGCCTGGAACAGGCCGGGCTGTTGATCCTCGATAAACATTTGGGCGATTGCATCCTCTCGGACCCGACGGTGTCGCCGGAGGCGCTGGGGCGCGTGCGCGAGACGTTCCGGCTCTGGAGCCGGCACGGGGCGTGAGCCTGAGCTCCTCGAGCGCGCAGCGGATCGCCCGGCTGGCCGACGACTACCCGGCGTGGTGGGTGGATCTGCTCGGCGAGCACAACCATGTGGGCGGCGTGGAGGCGACGCGCTGGCTGTTAGAGCGGGCGCGCCTCGCACCGGGACGGCGGATGCTCGATGCCGGTGCGTTCGTCGGGGCCGCCGCGCGCACTGCCGCGACGGCGACGGGGTGCTCGGCGGTGGCGCTCGACCTGAACGCGGGCTTCCTCGAGGCCGGGCGGGAGCTGCCAGGTGGGAGGCAGTCCGCCTGGATTGCGGGTGCGAACCATCGGCTGCCGTTCCGCGATGGCAGCTTCGATTCCGTCTGGTGCCTGGACAGCACGCTCGTGCCCCGCGAGCTAAGCCGCGTCGCCGGCCGCGATGCGACGCTCTGCCTCTGCTGCGAGGCGCCGGCTGACAGCCGCGGCGGGCTCGAGGCGTTCATCGACGAGTGGCTGGAGCTGGGATGGCGGCTGGCGGGGCACCGGCCGCAGACGCTCGAGGCGCTGCAGGCATGGCGCTCGGCGGAAGCCGACCTCGTGGCGCGACGGCCGTATTTCGAGCCCCGCTATGGGCGCCGGGGCTACCTGGCCCAGCTCGACCACCTCGCCGGGCTGGTGCGGGCGTACGAGCGCGGGGGCGCGGGCCACGGGCTGTTCGTGTTCGAGCGTCTGTAGGGCTTCAGGGCGCCCGCACGGTGCCGAAAATCAGTGCGTGGACACGGCAGCGGCGCCCGCACCAGGGGAACGAGTGGTGGTCGTTGTCGAGCGCGGCGAAGCGCGCATCGAGAGCGGCGCGACCGTCCTGGACTTCCAGGAGGCCCGCCTGGGGCTCCTGCCGGACGAGCCGGAGTCGCTCAGCGGGATCGTCGTGGCGGTGGTTGCCGGCGAAGGGGAGCAGCGGCGCGTAGCGCCGGTCGTCGAGAGCAAGCTGCTCGGCCGGAAGCTGATCGTGATGCTGGGCGAGGCCTGGCGCAGCGAGGGAGACCGCCGCTGGAGCCCACGTGTACCGGGCCCCTTCTCCTGCATCCTGCGGGCTCCCGATGGCGACCGCCAGGCGTTGCTCGTGGACATCTCCGGCGACGGCGCGGCGCTCTCCATGCCCGACTGGCCGGAGGGGGACGTGACCCTCATCGTCCAATTCGGCCGCTGGTACGCAGAGGTCACCATCGAGCCCCTGGAGATCGAGCTCGACCCCGCGGGCGTGCTCGCCCGGGTGCGGTTCGTCGACGTCGACGTGGAGTCGGGATTGCTGCTCGCGGCGCTGGTGGAGTGGCTGCGGGAAGGCCACGCGGCAGCCTGACGCCTCATTTTCGATGTTCGATTTTCGATTTTCGATTGCGGTGCGTGGTGTGCCGAGGCCTTCCGCGCTCTCCCAGGATGGCGCGGAGGCGGAGGTCGAGGGCGTCGACGGCGGCCGGCGGGTCGAATTCTTCGCGGGCGTGGCGCATCCCTTCCTCGTTGAAGCCGAGCACTCCCGCCGCATGGCGCGCAATGAGCACGCGCAGCGCCTCGGCCACCTCGTCCCGGCCCCGGGCGAGGATGGCGCCGGGCATGGGGAAGGACCAGATCACGTACCGCCCGCGGGACATCGCCTCGAGCGCCGAAAAGGAGGTGCCGTCGTGGCTGGTGAGACGGATGAGCACCGTGCTCTCGCGGTAGATCGGGTCCAGGTTGGGATGCCAGCCGAGCGCTCGCAGGTTCGGCGGGAGCTCGCCGGGAAGCGTGTCTGGCGGGGACGGCAGCAGGGTGAATTGGACCTCCGGGAAGAGCCGCGGGAGGGCCAGCAGCGTCTCCATGTCGAACACCTCGCGGTCGAAGGCGTCGACCGGGAGGTACATGAGCACGCGGAAGGCGGCCGGGAGCGGCGGGGCGTCGTGCGAGAGGCCGGGCACCGGCAGGGGCAGGTACTCGGCAGTCATGCCGAGTGTCGCGAGCTCTTCGATCAGCCACGGGGCATCGCAGAGGTGGCGCGGACGTTGCGCCACGGCCGCCGAGAGCTGGCCACGATCGCGCGCCTCACTCGCGAGCAGGACATCGGTCCCGACCCAGTGGATGACCACCGGCCGGCGCCACCCTCGAAGCAACAGGTCCTGGGCTGACCAGCGGTCGGCGCGGCTGCCGACGAGGTAGAGGAGGTCGGCCCGCAGGAGCAGGCCTGCGACTTCTGCCCAGCCGGCGGGGTTGCGGCCGGGGTGGTCGTGGTAGTCCGCGTGCCAGCCGCGAGCCCCGAGCTGTTCCTGGAGCATGCGGCCGAAATACGGCAGTCCGAGGATGAGGACGCGGCCTGGCGAGGGCTTCGGAACAGTCACGGGCCGTACCCGGGACGGTGGGGTTGGTTCGCAAGCGGGCCGCGCCCTGCCCGTAAACTGTCCGTAAACAATGCCCGGCGCTCCCTTTGGGCCCACGATGCGCCTTGCTCGCATTGGAGGCCACTCCTACTCTCACTGGCAGTGAGGCGGTCCTGCCTGGACCCGAGAGGCAACATGAACGTACGACGGTACCTCGCCTTCGGCCTTGGTGCGGCGGCGCTGGTGGGGATCCCCACCGTGGCGCTCGCCCAGTTCCCGCCCGACCCGCCGGCTACGTTCTATGGCTCGGCCGCGGGCGGGTCCGTTGGCCAGGGCGTTATCGGCATCGTGATCGACGGTTCCAAGTCCACGACCTGCGGCGCCGGGAACGTGGTCGATGATTCCGGTCCGAAGTACGTGACCGATGTCGTCTCGAATTCGCAGCTCACGGGCTGCGGGAGCTCTGGCCGGACGGTGCGCTTCTACTTCACGCCGAGTGGCTCGACCCCGGGCAACGTCGCGAACGAGTCCGGGACCTGGTCCGGTGCCGGCCCCGAAAAGCTGGACCTGACGCAGGGTTCGCCGCTCACCAACCGGCTCCTGAGCCCGAACGCCGCCAACGACGGCGTCCGCTAGTCCCCTGGCAATGGCGGCGCGGGCCGGGCGGGTGCGCCTCTTGCGCCGTCTCGCCGTGCCCGCCGCGGCAGTCGTTGGCCTGGCTCTCGTCGCTGTGCACGCCGACGGTCCCCCTCAGCCCGACTTCTTCTGGCCGTATGGCACGGTGCAGATCGACGGCGCGAACATCGAGCCGGCGGAGCAACCGGTGATCGCGTTCGTGAACGGGAAGAGCTGCGGTGATGCGTTCACGAAGGTAGCACCCGAGGGCCCGGACACGCCGGAGGGCGACGCCGGCAAGACCGTCTACGTGGTCGACGTCCTGGCGGACGGCACGAACCCTGGCGACCGCGCCGGCTGCGGGCGCGCGGGCGACCCGGTGAGCTTCTACTTCCCCCCGATCGGGCGAATGGCGGCGCAGCAGCCGCTGTTCACGGCCGGCAGCGCGCGTGTCGACCTGGACCTCTCGGTCGAGCTCGCGAACCGGCTGGTGGCGCCGATGGCCGCCTCGGACGGCGCACCCTGATGTTCGGCGCTTGCGGGGCCGCCGCTGGCGGGGTTTACTGCGAAATCCCCCTTTCGAGGTGAAGCATGGCCAGCGTTGAGGCAGCCGCCGTCATCAAGATGCTGCGGGAGCGGCCCATGGCCCAGGGCAACCCCACGGTCGAAGACATGCGCAAGGGCATGGAGGCATCGTTCTCGCTCTTCACCATCCCCGATGACGTGAAGTCCGAGCCAGTAACGGCGAACGGTATCCCTTGCGAGTGGATCACCACCCCGGGCGCGGATAGCGGCCGCGCGGTGCTCTACCTCCACGGCGGCGGCTACGTGGTCGGTTCGGTCGCGAGCCACCGCGAGCTCTGCGGGCGCATCTCCCGGGCGGCGGGCGCGCGCGTCCTCTCGGTAGATTACCGGCTGGCGCCCGAGCATCCCTGCCCGGCGGCGGTGGACGACGCCGTGGCGGCGTATGAGTGGCTGCTCGGCCACGTGCCAGCGGCGGGCATCGCCATCGGCGGCGATTCGGCCGGCGGCGGCCTGACGGCGGCGACGCTGGTCGCGATCCGCGACCGCGGCCTCGAGCTCCCGGCGGCGGGCGTGCTCCTTTCGCCGTGGCTCGACCTGGCCATCACGGGTGAATCGATCAAGACGCGCGCCAGCCTCGACCCGATGATCGGCGGGAGCGAGGGCATCAACGGCATGGCCGCCTGGTACCTGGGTGGCCAGGACCCGCGGACACCGCTTGCCAGCCCGCTCTACGCGGACCTCAAGGGCCTGCCGCCGCTGCTCATCCAGGTGGGCACGTCCGAGGTGCTGTTCGACGACTCGACCCGGTTCGACGCGGCGGCCCGCTCGGCCGGCGTGGACGTGACCTTCGAGGCATGGAACGAGATGGTCCACGTCTTCCAGGCGTTCGCGGAGATCCTGCCGGAGGGGCAGGAGGCGATCGAGCACCTCGGCGCGTTCATCAAGGCGCGGACGAAGACGCTCGCGCCGGCCTGAGGTCAGGGCGCCAGGAACTCGGAGGCCACCCAGCCGGACTGTCCGGAGGGGGCGGTGACGGCGACCCAATCGCCGTCCTCGTCCTCGGCGTGGACGAGCACGCCATCGGCGAGGCAGGTGGTCGCATGTGCCGCCGCGTCCGGCGACTCGCGCAGGTTGAGGCAGTCGCCGGGCGTGTTGACGGTGCGGAACGGGCCGCGGATGACGGCGACCAACCGCTGCGAGCCGGCTTCACACGGCCCGGGTTCGCGCAGGAACGAGAGCGTGCCGGCGACGACGTCGAGGATGGCGGGCCGCGCGCCAGTGACCGTTTCGGGAGCGCCGTCGCCGGAGAGGCAGGTGTTCGGTGCGGTGAAGGTCGCTGTGACGAATGGCCGCTGGTCGTCCGCCCAGCCGTCGAGGGTGAGCGAGCCGCGCCAGTCGACCCGGGTAGCGGCGCTGATGGCGTGCGGACTATCCGGGCTGATCAGCACGACGTAGCGCCCCACGGGCAGCGGCAGGTCCGGTCCAGTCGTGGTGACGGCGAGGAGGCCCGCCATCGGCCCGCCCGCCGGCGCGAAAGCACCATCGAGCACCACGTTGTGCTGCTGGGCCCCCTGGTAGGCGACGGAAACGCGGAGGGCGGACGTTCCATCCTGCGCAATGAGCTCCGCGGCGGCCGAGCCGGGCCAGCCGACCGCTCCGCCGAAGAACTCGGGATAGGCGCTCTCAGGGACACCCGGCGGACGCGGCACAGCCTTGCCCGAGGGGAACGCCCGCCACTCGGTGCCGCCTTCGAAGCGGACCGCCACCATCTCGGCGCCGTCCATGCCCCAGAGCCACCAGCGGCCAGGCTGATCGGTGACCGTGGTCCAGGTGAGCCCGCCGTCGCGCGATTGCTGGAAGACGGTGTGTGCTTTGGGCCCGGGAGGCCCTTCCGAGATGCACTCGTCGTTACAGGTCGCGAGCGACAGCACGGAGCCGTCGGCGTTCGATTGGATGCCGGTGATGAACAGGCTCGCGTCCACACGCGGGTCCGGACCGCCGAGGAGGATGCGCTTGACCACGGCGCCGTGGCCACTGCGCGTGTACCGGACGAGCCGGTAGTAGCCGCCCGGGCCATGGCCGTAGCCGCCCTCCGCCACCAGGATGCTGGTGTCCGGCGGAAGGTCGATGTCGTCTGTCTGGCGGAGCTCGGGCGCCGTCACGCCGAGCGAGGTGTCGGGACGCGGGTCCACGCGCCGTACCGGCGTGAAGACGACCCGCTCGACCTGGGGCTTGCCCGTCACGAAGAGCACCTTGCGGTAGCCCGGGATGCCTGACTCGCCGCCGTCGAAGAGGACGTCGCCCTTGCCGGGCACGGCGAGTCCGATGGCGCGGATCCCATCCTGGCGGGCGAAGCCGACAACGATCGTGTCCGGCTGGCTCTCCGCCGCGGGATCGGGACCATCGGCGAAGCTGAACGTCAAGGCGAATGCGCTGTCGCAGGTGGGCGCCGCGCCCGCCGCCGCGGGGCAGCCGATGCTGACCAGCCGGGACGACGCGCCGCCCGCATGGATCCGCTGGCCAGGCCCGGCATTCCAGGGGTCGATGATGCCAGCGTCCGCGGGGAAGTCGTCCCACGCGTCGCCGCGCTGGATCGCGGCTTCGAGGTCGCGGGCGAAGTCGCAGATCGCCTGGTCGACCGGGCACTCGCCAGGCGGTGGCGTGGCGCTCGCGGCGAGCGTGGGCTCGCCGCTCCCGGCCGACTGGGGCTGGGCCGCCGGTGAGCTGCCGCCGCAGGCGGCCGCAGCCAAGGCACCAAGCGCTAAAGCGCCGAGCAGCGGGCGCGCGTGGAGTCGCATCGCGATCGTAGTAACGCGCGAGCGGGCCGCCAGGTTCCCGGTCCGCCTTTACGCGGGACAGGCTCGGGTTGCATGGCTACGTGCCGAAGTGGTGTCGCGCCCGGTGTGAGGACGCGGAGATTCGGATCCGTACCTGTGACGACACGGTGGAATGGCGTATCCGGACGTTCGCGGGCCGACGTAGATCGATGCACGAGCGCAGCGGAGGCGCCGAAACAGGAGGTTGCTATGCGACACGGTGTCCGATCCCTGGCGCTCCTCTCCCTGGGCGGCCTGGGTGCACTCCTCGCCGTCACCGGAGCAAGCGCGGTTTCCATCTTCGTGACCCACCCCGTGACGGTGACGTGCACATCGGCGGGCCAGGTCTGTGACAACGCCTACCAGGTTTCGGCGACCACGAGCACCGTGCTCACGCTCGAATTCACGCGGTCGGACACGAGCTGTGCCCCGTTCAGCGTGGAGCTCCTCGTGGACGGCAACCACGTGGCGTCGTCGGCGGTGCTCGCCACCAACGAGAGCAGCGGCACGTTCGACGCGGGCCCGGTGGCGCCCGGAGACCACCTGGTCGAGCTCCGCGCTACGGGCGTGGACGGCGGTTGCGACCAGGGCACGCTGCCTTCCTGGGGTGGGAGGCTGACCGTGGGGACCAACGACGATGTCGTGTCTACACCACCGCCCGGCGGCGGCGGTCCCAGCTCGCCTGATGCGTGCAAGCGCGGCGCCTGGCAGGCCTTCACGGCGCCCAGTTTCAAGAACCAGGGGGAATGCGCGAGCTACGCGGTCCACCAGTCGCGAGGGAAATAGACAGCCGCACCCCCACCCCTTCTCGAGGGGCGCCTTCCGGGCGCCCCTCTCTGTTTGTGTCCCAGCCAGGGGCGCCGCGGTGCCGCCCCGATGCGGCATCCGCGGCGGCACCGGATCGCCGTGCGGGGCCGAGCCCTTCAGCTCGCACGCCAGGGTGCCCCCAGGTGCGGGCGCCGAAGGGACCGCACGCCAGATCAGGATCTCGCCAGTACCGGGATGTCGCGACGGGCCAGGCGTCGCCGGATGACTGCCAGTTCATCCGTGCGGCGGGACCCGAGCGGTGCCCGTGTTCGCGGACCGAGAGACGCGGGGCGGGCGACGTCCGCCCGCCCACATGGCGGGAGCGAGCGCCGCGAGCCCCCGGGCTTGGACACACCAGCAATTCTGGCTCGCCGCCGTTGGGGAGGGCTTCGCCCGGGTGGCCTACCCGACCGACCTTCGGCGGGCGCGTCAAATAAAAGGCATGGCGGCAAAGGCATGGCGGCTAAAGGCATGGCGGCATGGCATGCCAGGCCAGGCGCAGTGGTAGCTCGGCAGCCAGTCGCCGGTGGCACCGCGACCGCCCGCGGGACGCCGGAGGGCGTGCGGCCGGGCGATGCGGAGTGGCCACGTCGAACGAGAGCTCCTGGGTGCGTGGCACGGGCCGCCGGGGCGGGCGCCGCGCCACGCGCCTCCTGGCAAGCACCGTCCGCCGCGGGCAAAGAACGAGGGAGGTGCCCGCTGGGCGCCTCCCTCGATAGGTCCGGCTCACCCCATGGGGTCAGCCGATCAGCTTCACCTTGGTCGCGGAATAGGTCAGGCTGGACGGCGGCTGGACGGAGCCGTTGCCGTCGTAGCCGGCGGGAGGGTTGGTGGTCGCGGGCGCCAGCACCTTGCCGGTGCAGGGCTGGTTGCCACCCTTGTTACAGCCGGCATCGACCTGGATCATCAGCCAGGCGACGATGTGGAACTGGCGGTTGCTCGACCCGTCCTGGGCCTTGTCCACGAGCGGCACGACGATGATGCTCCCGACCGGCGGCGAGACGGCGGAGCCGTTGCCGCCATCGGAGAAGAAGTCGCCAATTTCGTTGGATGGCGCGCCAGCTCCGTGGTTGACGTCGCCCTTGAAGTTGTTGCTATTTGCGGCGGTCCAGTCGGGCGAGGTTGGAGTGCCGCTGTCCTTGAGCCACTGGTTGCTCCAGAAGGTGTACGACGAGCCGACGCAGGTGTGGTAGAGGCAATCCTTGTCGCTCTGGTGGACTTCCTTCTGCCTGGTGCCGCCCCAGACGACGAAGGGCGCCGTGTTCGCCCACGTGTAGCCCGTGATGACAGTCTTGATCGCCTGTGCGGTGGCGGAGGCGCTGACGTCTTTGCCGCTGAAGCCCAGCATCCGCAGAAAGAGGTAATCGATGTGCCGTGTCGCGTTGACGGTGATCGTGGTGTTGCTCGAGCCGAAGGCGACCGTGGTCGTCGAAGCGCCGTTTTTCGTGGCGTAGGTGTTCGCCGAGCTCGTCGCGTTCGTTGTCGATCCCGGCAGGTCCTGGGCACCGGCGAGGGCGGAGGCATCGGCGATCTTCTGGACATCGGTGCGAGTGAACACCATTTTGCCGATGTCGACGGACATGCCCACCAGTCCGCAGAAGGCGACCAGCCCCACGGCGAAGAGGACGAGGGCCTGCCCGCTTTCGCGATAGGAGCCCCGGGCGGCACGGGAGAGGAGGTGGCGGACGATTTTGAACACGTCGAGTCTCCAGTCGGCGCAATGCGCGATTACCCGGTACTACCCGCGCAAGCCCGCCCTTGGTACGGGGATGGGGTAGCCGGTGCGCGGAGCGGGGGTTGCAGTTCGGGAACGAAGAGCCGGGGTATTGCCCCGGCTTTTCGCGGAGGAGCAATCAAAAGTCGAAGTCGACAGGGAACCGGAACCCGGACGCGGCGTGTTGCGGAGCGACGCGCCCGGGCCCTCGGAGTTGTCGAGCGGCTGGTCTGGCCCACCAGCCAGCTCATCAGGTGATTTCGGCTCGCTGCGCGATTTTCAACAGCCCGGAGGGCGTGGACGGTTGCTCGCCGGGCGGCGAGAGCCAGGACCCTTCACCATGCGGAACAGCTCCGCACCGGCGAGCGGACAGTCCGTGGCGATTGCGTCGCGGGCCTACCGTCACGCGTCCTATCGCCGTTGATCGAGGGAGGAGACCTGTACGTCCAATCCAGCCCGCGCACTGCTGGCCGGAGGCCGCGAGCAGGACCTCGCTGGATTGAAGGAGTCGTTGGTGGAAAGTCGCGCGCTCATGGGCGCGAGGGAACCAGTTGCCACGGACGACGCGGGCGTGCTGGACCGCCTCGCCGTCGAAGCAGCCGCCGGCGATCGTGCCTCCTTCGAGGCGATCTACCAGTGCCTGGTGGACGACCTGTCCGCCTACGTGCGAGTTGAACTCCACGACGATGCGGATGCGGAAGACGTGACCGCGAACACCTTCCTCCGGGCGTGGCGCTACGCCGGGGCCTACCGCGCCGGCACGGGTTCATATCGTCGCTGGATCTTCGGGATCGCACGAAACGAAGTCCGGGACTATCGACGCCAAACGGGGAGCCGCCGGCGGGTCGAACTGCGCGATGAGAACGTCGCCGCCGCCCTGGAACAGAACGGCCCTCCGGCGAGCGTGGAAATCGACCTCCTCCCCGCCTTGCGGAAGTTGACGGGCGACCAACGGGCGGTCGTCGTCCTGCGGTACTTCCGCGGTAAGAGTCCGCGTGAGATTGCGGAGGTGCTTGGGAAACGCGAAGGCAGTGTCCGTGCTTTGCAGCACCGCGCCCTCGCGCAGCTACGAAAGGCGGTCGGGGCGTGATGCGCCCTGCCTACCGTGCACGAGGCCTTGTGGGTGCCTTCCAGGTCTGCCAGCCCCAGGTCGCAATGAGCCATCCCGCCGCCAGCGAGGCGGAGCAGGCTGCGGACGGCCGCGCCATCGGGCGAGAGCGGTAGCGTCGCTGCGCGCGGGCAGATGCTTCGGGTCGAAGTCCATCAAGTGCTCAATCCCCGTGGAGCGCTGCCGCGGGAGTGTGCCGGCGCAGTCAATCCGGGCGTGTCAGCAGACGGACAGAGCGTTCGACACCAGGCTGGGACGCTGCGGATGTGAGTTTCGGGCGCTGTTCGACCGGCGCCGGATGGTGTACGAGCGAGAGCGCGGCCATGCCCGGCGGAGCCTCGAGAAGGGCACACACGTCATCCAGCGGCGGTACTCGCACGAGTGGACGTTGGAGGCCGGGACGGAGGCGTACACCGACCTCGGGTTCCGGGCCAATACTCCGAAGACTACCGAAGAGTCGACCTGGCACGGCCGAACGCGCCACTACCACGCGACCTACTACTTCGACGCCAGCCGCGCCCGACACCGCCACCACGACGCATTCTGAGGCTCTCTGGACGCTAAACTCCGCCCGTGGAAACGTTCGACGCGGGTGCGGTGTATGCGCGCATCGCCGCGACCTTCGAGGCGCGGCGGGACGCTGCGCAGGCGCAACCGATGGCCGCCTACATGCGCCACCAGTTTCCGTTCCTCGGCATTCCCACGCCGGCGCGGCGGCCGCTCCTTCGGGAGGCGCTCGCCGGCATGGAGCCGCCCACGGAGGCCGACCTGCGTGCTCTTGCCGCGCTCCTCTGGGCGAAACCCGAGCGCGAGTACCAGTATGCGGCCTGCGACATCCTCGGCCGCTGGCAGGGCCGCTGCGGACCGGGGTTCCTGCCTGTGGCGAAGACGCTGATCACGCGTAAGTCCTGGTGGGACACGGTTGATTCGCTGGCGGCCCGCGTCGTCGGGCCAATCGTGCGCCGCCACCGGGAGCTGGCCGCCACCATGGACGCCTGGCTGACCGACGACCAGATGTGGCTGGCGCGGACGGCGATCCTGCACCAGCTCGCCTGGAAGGGACAGGCGGACTCTGACCGGCTGTTCCGCTATTGCGCGGCGCGAGCGACCGACCGCGAGTTCTTCATCCGCAAGGCGATCGGCTGGGCGCTGCGCGAACACTCGAAGACGGACGCGGAGGCGGTGCGCGCCTTCGTGGCCGCCCATCCCGAACTCTCCGGGCTCTCACAGCGCGAGGCGCTGCTCTGGCTGAACGGCGGCCGCGGCGCGAAGCGGGCCCTTCCGGTCAGCTGAGCGTGGAGAGCGCCGCGGGGAGTTCCCCGATGACCTCAATCCGTGCCACACCGGCAGGAAGCCGGTGGCCGTCGCCCCAGCGGTCCACCCAGACGGCGCGTAACCCGGCGCCGACGGCCCCCTCGACATCGTTGGCAAAGCTGTCGCCGACGTACACGGCTTCCGCCGCGGACACGCCGACGGCGAAGCACGCCTGCTCGAACGCGGCCCGGTGCGGTTTGCGATAGGGATCGTCCGCGGAAACGACCGCCGCGAATCGTCCGAGCAGCCCGAGCTTTTCGAGCGTGTACTTCGCCTTCGGGCTGTTGGAGAGGATGCCGAGGCGGCAGATCGCGCCGAGCTCATCCAGGACGCTGACGGTGCCCGCGAAGGGGCGCGGGTCGAGCGCGGCCGCGAACGCGCGGGCGCCCCCGGTGATGCGCGTTCGCGGCTCGAGCGGGAAGGCTCGCTCCCACGGCAGCTGCGGCTCGAACAGCAGGCGCCAATGCGCCCGGTCAACCACGCGCCCATCGCGCGCGTGCCACGTGAAGGCGCGGATCTCGTCCCAGAGGCTGTCGCGGGCGAGCGGCTCGTCTGGCAGGCCGGCGACCGCCAGCGACGGGCCAATCGTGGCGTCGATCGCCGCGGGCCAGTCGAGCAGAGTGTCGTCGAGGTCGAAGAGGACGGCGCCCGGACGCACGGCTCAGCGGTCGGCGGACGGAAAGAGGCCGACGAGGTTCTCCTCCTCGGTCGGCAGGCTGCGCTTGATCACGTCCAGGTGATCGAGCGCGATTCCAGCGCCGATGGCGACGCACTCGAGCGGGTTGTCGGCCACGTAGCAGGGCACGCCAGTCTCCTGGGTGAGCAGTTCGTCCATGTGCCGAAGGAGGGCGCCGCCGCCGGTGAGGACGATGCCGCGGTCGATGACGTCAGCGGCGAGCTCTGGCGGGGTCTTTTCGAGCACTGCCCGGACCGACTGCACAATGGTGCCGAGGCAGTCCTGGATACTCTGGGCGACCTCGAGGCTGCTGAGCGTGATCGTCTTCGGCAGGCCGCTGAGCTGGTCGCGGCCGCGCACCTGCGTGCCGAGGCCCTCGTCGATGGGCAGGGCGCTGCCGATCGCGATCTTGATCTCTTCCGCCGTCTTCTCGCCGATGATGAGGTTGTGCCGGCGGCGGACGTATGCCATGACTGCCTCGTCGATGCGGTCGCCGGCCATGCGAACGGACTCGCTCACGACGATGCCGTAAAGCGAGATGACGGCCGCCTCGGTGCGCCCACCGCCGATGTTGACGATCATGTTGCCCCGCGCCGTGCCGATCGGGATGCGCGCGCCGATCGCGGCCGCCAACGGCTCCGGCACCAGGTGGGCCGGCTTGCGCCCGCCAGCCTGCTCGGCGGCGTCGCGCACGGCGCGCTGCTCCACGCTGGTGACGCCGGCCGGCACGGTCACCATGACCTCCGGACGGATCAGGTTAAAGCGCCCCGCGATCAGGCCGATGAAGTAGCGCAGCATCGCCTCGGTGGTGAGGTAATCGGCGATCACGCCGTCGCGCATGGGGCGGATGACGCTGATCGAGCCGGGCGTGCGCCCCTGCATGGCGCGCGCCTCGTTGCCCACGGCGACGATCGCGTTGTCGCGGTTGTGGCGGGCGACGACCGAGGGTTCGTTCACGACGATGCCCTGGCCCTTCACGTAGACCAGGATGTTCGCCGTGCCAAGGTCAATCCCGGCCTTGCGCGAGGCGAGGAACTCGAAGGCCATCAGCTGCGCTCCACCATCGCCCCGAGGGTACGCAGCTTTTCGTCGAGCCGCTCGTAGCCGCGGTCCAGGTGGTAAATGTCCTCAATGACCGTCCTCCCCTGGGCGACGAGCGCGGCGAGCACGACGGCAGCGCCGGCACGCACGTCGAGGGCACGCACGCGCGAGCCGTGGAGTGTCATCGGTCCGCTGACGATCGCGGACGAGCCGGTGCTGACGACCTCGGCGCCCATCTTGCGGAGCTCGGAAACGTAGAGCATGCGGTTGTCGAAGACGCGCTCGTGGATGATCGAGACGCCGCGGGCCTGGGTAAGAAGCGCGGCCATCGGCGCGTGCAGGTCGGTCGCGAGCCCCGGGTAGGGGAGCGCCTGGAAGTTGATCGCGCGGAGTTCCTCGCCGGCGGCGACGCGCAAACAGCCTTCAGAGCGCGATTCGATGACCGCACCGGCCTCGGTGAGCTTGGCCAGCAGCGCGTCCATGACGTTCGCGGGGGCATCCTCGAGGGTGACCTCGCCGCCGGTCATCGCGGCCGCGATCGCGAAGGTGCCCGCCTCGATCCGGTCGGGCATGATGCGCGCTTCGGCGCCGTGGAGTTGGTCCACGCCCTCCACTTCGAGCATCTGCGTGCCGACGCCGGTGATGCGCGCGCCCATGGCGTTCAACAGGTGCGCGAGCTCCTGCACCTCCGGCTCGGTGGCGGCGTTGACGATGGTCGTGCGGCCGCGGGCGAGCGTGGCCGCCATCATCACGTTCTGCGTGCCGGAGACGGACGGGTAGTCCATGAAGATGCGGGCGGCGGCCAGGCCTTCGCTGGCCTCGGCGACCCAGCGCTCGCCCTCGCGGGTGACGCGCGCGCCCATCGCCTCGAATCCCCCGAGATGGACGTCGATCGGGCGCTGGCCGATGACGTCGCCGCCGGGCGGGGCCGAGGCGGCGAAGCCGTGGCGGGCGAGCAGCGGGCCCATCACCTGGAAGGAGGCGCGGTTTTCGGTAATGAGCTCGCTTGGCGCTTCGAACACGGACACGCCCCGGGCGTTAAGGACCACCCGGCCATCGCGAGCCTCGACCCGGGCGCCGAGGCTGACGAGGAGCTCTCCGAGCGAATCGACGTCGCTGATCTCCGGCACGTTCGTAAGGACGACGTCCTCGTCGGTAAGAAGTGCGGCGCACATGGCGGCGAGGGCTTCGTTCTTGGCGCCGGAGATGCGCACCGTGCCGCGCAGGACAGAACCTCCCTGGACGACATAGTGCTGGCCGTTCGCGCGGTGGTGGGTCATTCCGGGCCAGTATCGCGTTTGCATCGCGATTGGGCTACGCAACTGGCGCAGTTGCCGGTAACGTCCGTGAAACGCGCGCGTGGCAGGATCGCGCCGGGGGACACCGATGACCACCGCCGACACGATCGAGATCGCCGCACTGCGCGCGCCGCTCGGCGAGGCCGACCTGGCGGGGCTGTCCGCGCTGTTGCTCGACGCGGTCGAGAGCGGAGCCTCGGTCAGCTTCATGGCCGGGGTGACCGACGCCGAGCTACGCGGGTTCTGGACGGACCTGGCCGAAGGCCTGGGGATGCGCGGCGTGATGCTCGTCGCGCGGGACGGCGAGGGCATCGCCGGGACGATCACGTTGAAGCCGGCGTGGGCGCCGAACCAGCCGCACCGCGCCGAGCTGACGAAGCTGCTCGTGCACCGGCGAGCCCGGCGGCACGGGCTCGGCGAACGGCTGATGCGGGCCATCGAGCAGCGCGCGTGGGACGCCGGCTTCACGCTCCTGACGCTGGACACCGTGCGCGGCGACGCCGCCGACCGCCTCTACCGGCGGATCGGGTGGAGCGTGGCGGGCGTGGTCCCGGATTTCGCCCTCCATCCGGACGGCCGCCTCTGCGACACCGTGGTGTTCTACAAGCGGCCGGCAGGACGCGGGTAGCCGAATCCAGGCTATCTAGACGCGGGGGCGGGCTTCCGGGCGGCGGCGGACCCGCTCGGCGGCGCGGAGGCGGAGGAGCGAACGCTGGAGGGCGGCGCGGGCGCGCACCAGGTCCGTGTCTCCGAGGCCCTGCTCGCGGGCGCGGCGGAGACGCTCCTCGGCGCGTGCGCGGGCGGCTTCGGCGCGGCCGATATCGATCTCTTCGGCGGCTTCGGCCGCGTCCGCGAGCACGGTGACACGGTCGTTGCGGACCTCCATGAAGCCCCCGCTGAGGGCGAAGGCCGACTCTTCGGCGCCGCGGCGGAAGATGAGCTCGCCCGCATCGAGGGTGGTCATCAGCGCGGCGTGGCGCGGAAGGATGGCGAGCTGGCCTTCGCTCCCGGGCGCAATGAGGACGTCGACTCCCGACTCGGTGCGCACGACCCGTTCCGCCGTCACGATCTCAACGGTGAGCGGCATGGCTCAGGCCTCCGCCATGGTACGGCCCTTCTCCACGGCCGAATCGATGTTGCCGACCATGTAGAACGCCTGCTCCGGGAGACCGTCGTGCTGGCCGTCGAGGATCTCCTTGAAGCCGCGCACGGTCTCACGTGCCGCGACGTACTCGCCCTTCGCGCCCGTGAACGCCTCCGCCACGAACATCGGCTGGGTGAGGAAGCGCTGGATCTTGCGGGCGCGGGAGACCGTCAGCTTGTCGTCGTCGGACAGCTCCTCCACGCCCAGGATGGCGATGATGTCCTGCAGGTCGCGGTAGCGCTGGAGCACGCCTTGCACCCCGCGTGCGACGTCGTAGTGCTCCTGGCCGACGACGCGCGGCTCGAGCGCGCGAGAGAAGGAGGCCAGCGGGTCCATCGCCGGGAACAGCGCCTGCTCCGCGAGTGACCGTTCCAGCGCCACGACCGCGTCCAGGTGGCCGAAGGTGGTGGCCACGCCCGGGTCGGTGTAGTCGTCGGCGGGGACGTAGATCGCCTGGAACGACGTGATCGAGCCCTTCTTGGTCGAGGTGATGCGCTCCTCGAGGTCGCCCATCTCGGTGGCGAGGGTGGGCTGGTAGCCCACGGCCGAAGGCATGCGGCCGAGGAGGGCCGAAACTTCCATCCCGGCCAGCGTGTAGCGATAGATGTTGTCGACGAAGAAGAGGACGTCGCGGCCCTCTTCGTCGCGGAAGTACTCGGCCATCGTGAGACCGCTGAGGGCGACACGCAGGCGCACGCCCGGCGGCTCGTTCATCTGGCCGAAAACCATGGCCATCTTCGGGAGCACGCCCGAGTCCTTCATCTCGTGCCAGAGGTCGTTGCCCTCGCGCGAGCGCTCGCCCACGCCGGCGAACACCGAGTATCCGCCGTGCTCGCGGGCGATGTTCGAGATGAGCTCCTGGATGACGACGGTTTTGCCGACGCCGGCGCCGCCGTAGAGGCCGACCTTGCCGCCGCGGACGAGTGGGGCGATGAGGTCGATGACCTTGATGCCCGTCTCGAGCACCGAAGGTGTGGTCTCCTGCTGGTCGAAGTCAGGGGGCTTGCGGTGGATCGGCCAGTGGGGCGCGCCCTCGGGCGCGGGCAGGTTGTCGATCGGGTTCCCGAGCACGTTGAACATTCGCCCGAGCGCCTTCTCGCCAACCGGGACCGCGATCGGCTCGCCGGTGTTCACCGCACGCGACTGGCGGCGCAGACCGTCCGTCGAGTCCATCGCAAGGCAACGGACCCAGTTGTTGCCGAGATGCTGCTGCACCTCGGTGACGAGTGGCGTGCCGTCCTCGCGGATGATGTTGACCGCGTCGTTGATCGCGGGCAGGGCGTCCGGCGGGAACTCGATATCGATCACCGTCCCGATGATCTGGACGACCCGCCCGTCGGCGGCGACTGCTGTGGCCATGACCAACCTCCTGCCGGCCGGGGCCGGCTCTTCTTCCTCAGGCTTTGCCACCGAACGACCGGAGCCGTTCGGCCATGTCCGGGCCCGCGCCGGGGCTCGTCTTGCGCTCGTACGCCAGCCCTTCGGCCAACGTGTAGCGCTGTCCTTCGTTTACGAGGCGCTTATCGGCGCGCAGCGTGTGCCACGAGTTCGCGACGATGGCGGCGGCGAGCTCGCGGGTGGCCGCGTCGAGCTCGGCGTCCGGCACGCAGCGGTTCGCCAGGCCGAGCGCGACCGCCTCGGCGCCCGCCACCGGCGTGCCCGTGAACATCATCTGCTTCGCGCGCAGCGGGCCGATGCGGCGCGGCAGACGCTGGCTCATGCCCCACGTCGGGGTCATCGACCAGCGGCCGTGTGTGTCGGCGAAGCGGGCCGATTCGCCGCAGATGAGCAGGTCGCAGGCGAGCGCCAGTTCGAGCGCGCCAGTGTAGCAGTGGCCCTGCACGGAGGCGATCACCGGCTGGGGCATGGTCTCGATGAAGTCCAGCGTCTCCGCCTGGAAGTGCGGCGCCGGGGCTCGCTCGCCGGCCTGGATCGCCTTGATGTCGTTGCCGGCGGAGAAGGAGCGGCCGGCGCCGCGGAGGATGACGCAGCCGGCGTCGTCGGGCGCGGCGGCGATCGCCTCGAGGTGGGCGCGGAGCTCGCCGAACAGGCCCGGGCTGAGGGCATTCAGCGCCTCCGGCCGGTTGAGCGTGAGCGTGGCGACTCCGCCGTTGTCTTCGCGAAGGACGAGACCGGTCATGCGGCTACCCCCAGGAGGTCCGGCAGGTTGATGTCCGTGAGCGAGGCCAGCTCGCGCTCCGGGTTGGGGAGGGTGAGGCCGGTGGTGTACGCGGTGCGGACGGCCCAGCAGGTCATGCCCGCATTGTGCGCCGATTCGATGCCTGCGGGCGCGTCTTCGATCGCGAGGCACTCGCGCGGCTCCTTGCCGAGCTTCCGGGCCGCGAGGAGATAAATGGCGGGGTCCGGCTTGCCCGCCCCAACCTCGTCGCCGGTGACGATGCCGTCGAACACCCGAGCGAGACCGATGCGCTCGAGGCAGGCATCCACCCACGGGCGAATGGACGACGAGCAGAGGGCGATGGGCACGCCCGCCTCGCGCAGGCCCGTCACCACCTCGATGGCGCCCGGCAGCGCGACGCTTCGCTCGCGGTAACGGGCCACCATGAGCTCGCGGAAGCGGGCGGAGTAATGCTCTTTGGGATGGGAGAGCCCGAGGTCCTGAATCATCTCTTCCCAGCCGTACTTCGTCCCCATGTGCGGCGCGTAGTCGGCGAAGGAGATGGCGAGTCCCTCCTCGCCCAGGACCTCGTTGACGGCGGCGAAGTGCAGCGGCTCGCCGTCCACGAGGACGCCGTCCATATCGAAGATGACGGCTGCGAAGCGGGCCAGCTCAGGCCTCCTCGAGCGCGGCCGCGCCACCAACGATATCGAGCAATTCCTTGGTGATCTGCTCCTGGCGCGCCTTGTTGTAGGTGAGCGTGAGCTCGCGCTGGATGTCGAGCGCGTTGTCGGTCGCGTTCTTCATCGCGACCATCTGGGCGGACTGGAAGCTCGCGGCCGTCTGGAGGACGGCTTCGTAGATCTGCATCTCGATGTAGCGCGGGAGGAGGCGCTGAAGCACCACCTGGGGCGAGGGCTCGAAGATGTAACCCTGGCGGAAGCTCTCGGCCTCGGCGGCACTCTCCATCTGGGGCGGCTCGATCGGCAGGAGCTGGCGCATCACCGGCCGCTGGACGGCGGTCGAGACGAACTCGGGATAGCTGATGTAGACCCGGTCGACCGTTTCGGCGAGGTAGTCGTCGATGATGACGCGCGCGATGCCGAGGGTCTCGGTCTGGGTGGGGTAGTCACCGAGCTCGGTGAACTCGGCGGAGACGTGGGCGTGGGCGCGGATGAAGAAGTCGCGGCCCTTCTTGCCGACGGCGACGATGGCCACGGGCTCGTGTTGCATCGCGACGAAGGTGCCGGCCGAGCGGTTGATGTTCGAGTTGAGGCCGCCGCAGAGGCCGCGGTCCGGGGTGATGTGGAGCACAGCGACGGTGCGCGCGGGGCGGCTGACGAGGAGGGGGTGGCTCGCCTCCTCGCTGCCGTCGGCGCCGGTCGCGAGCCCGGCGAGGACGACGCGGAGCTTCTCCGCGTACGGGTGCGCCTGCACCGCGCGGTCCTGGGCGCGCCGCATCTTGGAGGCGGCCACCAGCTGGAGGGCGTTGGTGATCTTCGCCGTGTTCTTGATGCTCGCGATGCGCCGCTTGAGCTGCCGGATCGTCGCCATCGGGCCTGTCTTTCGTCCGTGGTGGTGGTCTGGCGCGGCGGGGGGTCAGCCCGCCGCTCGGGCGTTCCGTCCTAGAAGGGGACGGTCTGCTTGAAGGTGTTGATCGCGCCCTTCATCTGCTCCTGCACTTCGGGCGAGGAGACGGGGTTGTCCGTGAGCTCCTTAAGGAGCTCCGGATGGTTGCTGCTGAGGAAGCTGCGCAGGCCGGCTTCGAAGGAGCTGACTTTCGCCACCGGCACGTCGTCCAGCATGCCGCCGGAGAGCGCGTAGAGGACGACCGATTCCTCGGCCATACTGAGCGGGGTGAACTGGGGCTGCTTGAGGAGCTCGGTGGCGCGCTGGCCGCGCTCGAGCTGGCGCCGCGTGGCCGCGTCCAGGTCGCTCGTCCCGAACTGGGCGAAGGCCTGGAGCTCGCGGAACTGGGACATCTCGCCCTTGAGGCCGCCGGACACCGCCTTCATGATCTTCGTCTGCGCCGAAGACCCCACCCGGCTGACCGAAAGGCCGGTGTTGATCGCGGGCCGGATGCCGGCGTTGAACAGGTCCGTCTCCACGTAGATCTGGCCGTCGGTGATCGAGATGACGTTCGTGGGGATGTAGGCGGACACGTCGTTCGCCTGGGTCTCGATGATCGGCAGCGCGCTGAGCGAGCCGCCGGCATCGAGGCGCGCCGCCCGCTCGAGCAGGCGGCTGTGGAGGTAGAAGACATCGCCCGGGTAGGCCTCGCGGCCCGGTGGGCGGCGGAGGAGGAGCGAGATCTCGCGGTAGGCCCAGGCGTGCTTGCTCAGGTCGTCGTAGACGATGAGCGCGTCGCGGCCGGACTCCATGATCTCCTCGCCCATGGCGCAGCCGCCGTAGGGGGCCAGGTACTGGAGGGCGGCGGAGTCCGAGGCGTTCGCGGCCACGATGATGGTGTGGTCCATCGCGCCCGCTTCTTCCAGGAGGCCGACCACCTGCGCCACCTTGCCGGCCTTCTGGCCGATGGCCACGTAGATGCAGACCAGGTCGCCGCCGCGCTGGTTGATGATCGTGTCGAGGGCGATGGCCGTCTTGCCGGTGGAGCGGTCGCCGATGATGAGCTCGCGTTGGCCGCGGCCGATGGGGAACATGGCGTCGATCGCCTTGATTCCCGTCTGCACCGGCTGGGTGACGCTCTTGCGGAGGGTCACGCCGGGGGCGATGCGCTCGATGGGGCGGGTCCTCGTGGTGTTGATCGGGCCTTTGCCATCGAGGGGGCGGCCGAGCGGGTCAACCACGCGGCCGATGAGGGCGTCGCCCACGGGCACCTCGATGATGCGGCCGGTGGAGCGGACCTCGTCGCCCTCCTTGATGTCGACGTACTCGCCGAGGACAACGGCGCTCACCGACTCTTCCTCGAGGTTGAGGGCGATGCCGGCGCTGCCGTTGGCGAACTCCAGGAGCTCCGAGTACATGACGCCGCTCAGGCCGTGGATGCGGGCGACGCCGTCGCCGGCGTCGATCACGGTGCCAACATCGGTGCTCACGACACGCGTGCCGAAGCCCTGGATTTGTTCCTTCAGGATGGAGGCGATTTCTTCAGCGCGTACTGGCATGGGCCATTCCTCTTTGGTGTTGGTGCGAGCCCCGGCGGCTCGCTAACGTCCGCCTTCGAGCTCGGTGCGCATGCGGCGGAGACGGGTGCGGACGCTGCCATCGACGAGCCGGTCACCGACGCGGACGACCACTCCCCCGAGCAGGTCCGGGTCGACCGCGGCGGTCGCCGTGATGCGCTTGCCGAACGAGCTCGAGAGCTGCTGCTCGAGACTGCGAACCTGGTCCGCGCCAAGCGGGACGGCCGTCGTGATCTCGGCCTGGGCGATGCCTTCGTGCTCGTCCGCCATGCGGTTGAAGGCGTCCGAGACGGCGCGGGCGTCGAGGCTGCGGCCCTTCGCGATCAGCAGCTTCGCCAGGTTCAGGACGAGCGGCTGCACGTCCAGGACGCGCTCGGCCATCGCAAGGCGGCGTTCGAGCGGGATGCGGCCGTCGGCGAACAGCGGCGCGGCCTGCGACTCAGCGAGGACGGTGGCGAGGTCGCCAAGGTCGCTGCGCCAGCGCGCGACGTCGCCGGATTCGAGCGCGAGCTCGAACGCCGCCTGTGCATACCGCTTGCCCGCCTGCAGGTCCGCCATTCGTTAGTTCCCGCTGAAGTTCGACTCGGCGAGGGCCTCGTCGATGATGCGCTGGTGCGCCGGGCGGTCGAGCGACTGGCCGATGACCTTCTCGGCGGCCGAGATGGTGATGCCGGCGAACTCGGCGCGGAGGTCGGCGATGGCGCGGTCGCGCTCCTGGCCGATCTCGGCGCGGGCGCGCTCGAGGGCGGCCTCGCGGTCGCGGTTGGATTGCTCGCGGGCATCCGCCTGGATGCGGGCGGCGATCTGCTGCGCGCCGGCGACGATCTCCTGACCCTGGCCGCGGGCCTCATCCAGCTGCGACTGGATGTTGGCCTGGGCCTGGGCGGCCTCGGCGCGTGCGATCTCGGCGGCGTTGAGGCCCTCCGCGATCTTCTGCTTGCGCTGGTCCAGCATCTTCAGGATGGGCTTGTAGAGCACCAGCCTGAGGATGATCAGGAGGATCACGAAGTTCGCGATCTGAGCGATGAGCTGGGGAAGGTTGATACCGAGGGCATCAATTGCCTGTCCCATAGGTCACCTCGATTCCCCGGCGCCGGCGGCGCCGGCTGTTAAATGACGAAGGCGATGATGATCGCCGTCAGCAGCGCGTAGATGCCGATGGCTTCGGCGAAGGCGACGCCGAGAATCATGTTCGTCTGGATGGCGGCGCGGGCCTCGGGGTTGCGGCCGAGGGCCTCCATGGCCTTGCCCACGAGCATGCCGATGCCGATCGCCGGCCCGATGGCGCCGAGCCCCATCGCCAGGCCGGCACCGACGGCCTTGCCGACGGCCGGCTCGTTGAACGCGTCCAGAAACGGCAGGAACTGAAGGATTTGAAGAATTTCCATGACCTGAGAGCCTCCGTTGCGCCCTGTCGTCGGCGCGATTGTGGGGTTGAGTGTGAACAGGCCTAAGCCTGAGCAGCTCCGGCGTGATGGTGAGGATCGGCGGACGCGTCCTCGTCGTGGTGGTCCTCGTGGTGCTCGTCCTCGCCGTGGTGCTCCACGGCCATGGTCGCGAACACGAGGGTGAGCAGGGCGAACACCGCCGCCTGGATGAAGCCCACGAATAGCTCCAGCCCGTAGATAATGTCCACGAACAGGAAGGGCATGAGGAAGGTCAGCATCAACACCAGGATTTCGCCGGCGAAGATGTTGCCGAAGAGGCGGAACGCGAAGCTGATGATGCGGATGAACTCGGAGAGGAGCTCGAGGAACCCGACGAAGAAGGCGATCGGGCTGCTGAAGTTGAAGAACTTCTTCAGGTAGCCCAGCCCGAGCGCCTGGAAGCCCCAGAACTCGATGATGACGAAGGCGACCAGGCCGAGCGCCAGCGTGTTGTTCACGTCGCTGTAGACGCCGCGGAAGAAGGGGACGACGAGGGTCATCTTCTGGCTATTCTCGAAGTCGACGCCGTACACCGTGCCGCCGATGAGGTCGCTGGTGATGGGCTGCTGGCCCTCCTCGAGCTCGATCGGGGAGGAGATGAGCTTCGGGGCATCAGACTTGGCCGCGAGGGCCTCGGCCGACCGGCGCACGAGGTCGGGCGAGGGGTCGTCCCGTTCCTCTTCGGTCGCCGGCACGTCCGCATAGTTGTGCGCGAGGAAGACCGTGTAGCGCTCCATCGCCCGGGTGGGCGTCTCGCCCTTCTGCACTTCGAACTCGATGGACTTGGTCCCGGAGTTCGCAACGATGACGCCACCGCTCTCGTCCATCTTCCAGCCGGCGAACTTCTCGTTGTCGTCGTAGGTGCCGTCGGCGGTGAGCTTGAGCTTGTCGGGGTGCTGCTCGCTGATCTCCTTGTAGATCTCGTGGCCAACGTCGTCGGTCTGGCCGATGGCGTTGAAGAACGGGAGCAGGCCGAACCAGTTGGCGGTGATGATGAAGAGGAAGAGCGTGGCGCAGACCATGAAGAAGCGGCGGCCGTTGACCTCGCCGGCGATGTCCTCGATCTGGTCGACGAGGAAGGCGATGACCGCTTCGACGAAGTTTTGAAGGCCGCCAGGCAGGATCTTCATGGCGCGAGTCGCCAGGAAAGCGATGATGATGAGGAAGGCCATCACCACCCAGGCCGTGAAGAGGGTGTTGGTGATGTTGAGCGGGCCGACCTTCCAGAGCGTCTCGGCGGGGACGACGATCTCGGGCTGCGGCCCCCGGGCGACGAAGAGGCCCAGCACGATCCAGACGACCGCGGCAATGGCAATCGCCAGAATGATGAGGATGCGCTTCAAGAGCTGCTACTCCGTGGGGCCGTTACCGTAGCGGCGGAGGAACGGAAGGAGCATACGAAAGCCGCCAACGAGGGCGGCTGTCAGCCCCAGCACGATTCCTACCAGGGTGAATACGGGCTCCGTTCCCCAGGACGTATCGGCCCAACGGCCGAGTACCACGCCGAGGATGATGGCAGTCGCGAAGAACCACCCCGCGCCGAGCAGATAGGCGGTTGGTGCCACCCAGCTGCCCACGCTCGCCTCCTCAGGCGCCCGGGCTCCAGACCCCGCGCATAGTATTCAGATTGTGAAGCAAAGCGCAAGCGGATTCGGGGGCCTGTCGAGCGGTATCGGCGCTATTTCTTGCGGTCATCGAAGTCGTCGAGGTTGAGCCCTTCGATGAAGTCCTTGAAGGCGCCCAGCCGCTCGAGCTCCTCCGGCGCGGCGGGACGGCGTTCCTCGGGCCCGGTGCCGCCGTCCGACGGCTGGCCCTCCTCGTCGAGGACCACGCCGGCGCGATCCAGGACGATCTCCTCGGCGTAGATCGGGGCCTCGACGCGCACGGCGAGGGCGATCGCATCCGAGGGGCGGGAATCGATTTCCACGGTCTCGCCATTCACGTCGAGGACGATGCGGGCGAAGAAGGTGTCATTCGCCAGGTCGTTGACGACGATGTAGGCGACGCGGCCGCCGAGCTGCTCGATCATGTTGCGCAGCAAGTCATGGGTGAGCGGGCGGGCGACGGAGACATCCTGGAGGCGGACGGCGATGGCATCGGCCTCGGCGGGGCCAATCCAGATCGGCAGATAGCGGTCCGCGTCTTTTTCGCGAAGGATGACGACACGCTGGTAGTTCATGAGGCTCAGGCGGATGCTTTCGATGCTGAGCTCTTTCACCGGCACGCCTCCCCTCCTCACGCTCGATGATAGGAGTGCCCGGATCAGGGAGTCAATGAAGTCAATGTGCCATTCCCGCGGCGGACGCCGCCTTGAGACGGGGCTGGCGCAGATTCATTAACGCCGCCGTCCCGATGGCCGCGGCGAGCAGCGCCATCACCACCGTGACCCCGGCAAGGTCCGCGAGAAGGCCGGCCAGGACCACCGGGATAGACGACGCGAGCCCCGCCATCGCCGCCTGGGTGGCCCCGGCGCGGCCCTGGAGCTGGAGGGGGACGAGGTCGTTCAGCACGGTCTGGGCCGCCACCTGGACAATCGCCATGGAAAAGCCGAGCGGCGCGGCAAGCACCATCGCGACGACGTCGGCGCCATCGAAGTTGCCGATGTTGATGTGGTTCAGCCAACCGAAGGCGCCGTAACCCCCGAGGAAGCTCGCCTCCTCCTCGACGAACGTGAAGGCGAAGAGGACGGCCACGAAGGCGGCGAAGCCGACCGTGCTCAGCAGCCCGTGGGGCACGCGATGGGCCAGGAACCCGGCGACGCGCAGGCCGATGACCACGCCGGCCGCCGCGGGCATGAGGATGAGGACGCCGACTTCGAGCGGGAGCCCCAAGGTATCGGTGATATAGGAAGGAATGAGGCCGCCGAGGATGATGAGCGAGGCGGAGATGAGGGTCAGCTCGATCGCGGCCTGCCAGACGTGCTGGTCGGCGCGCAGCGCGCGCCAGCCGGCGAGCCACCAGCGCCCTTCGTGTTCGCCGCCCACCTCCTGGCGCGAGACCGTGGCCACGCGGCCGATGAGAAGGCCGTGGACCGCCGCCGCCACGAACAGCCCGGCGCAGATGAGGAAGAGGGCATCGGGGCTGCGGAGGACGCGAAGGACAAGGGGCGTGAGCAGCCCGAGGCCGATGAGCTGCGCGCCGCCGCTGACGGCGTGCGAGATGGCGTTGGCGCGTGCCAGGTCCTCGCGCTCGATGATCGCGGGGAGGATGGCGGCTTCGGCGGTGCTCGCGAACGGCGCCGCCGCCGCCAGCATGACGGCGACGACGTAGAAGGACGGCACGTCGCCCGCCGAGAGGACGAAGAAGACGCAAACGGCGGCCCGTGCCAGGTTGCCGAAGAGGATCATGATCCGCCGCGGGAAGACGTCGGCGGCCGTGCCGGCAACGATCCCGAAGGCCGTCTGGGGGATGACCAGGGCGAGGACGAGCAGCGAGCTCATTACGGCCAGGCCAGTCTCGTCCACGATCAGGAGGACGAGGGCGAAGTTCAGCGAGTTCTGGGCGACGCGCGAAAAGAAGCGGCTGAACGACAGCCGCCGGAACGGCCGCTGCTGCAGCAGGCCTGGCTCCACGGCCGCCGTGGCGGGATGCAGGTCAACCGGGCGCGGTGCTGACACGGCTCTTCATCCGCGATTCGAAGCGGCGGCGCTCGAGCATCACCCGGCGGCCGCAGCCCAGGCACTCGATGCCGATATCGGCGCCGATGCGGTAGACCCGGAACTCCCAGCTCCCACAGGGGTGCTGACGTCGCATCCGGTAGACCTCGCCGGGGGCGATCTCGGGGATCACGCCGGCGCCGCGGCGCCGGCCAGTTGGTCGCGCAAGGCGCGGGCGGCCTCGCCGGCCGCTCGTGCGAAGTCCGGGCCCTCGGACGCGTACATGATCGAGCGGCTGGCGTTCACCACGAGCGTCCCGGGTTCGTTGCCGGCGGCGGCGACCACCTCCTCGGGCCTGCCGCCCTGGGCGCCCACGCCGGGCACGAGCAGCGAGGCGGCCGGCACGAGCTGGCGGATGCGGCGGAGCTCCTCCGGCGCCGTCGCCCCGATCACGAGGCCGATGTCCGGCGACCATCCGGTCACCGTTAGCGCTACCGATTCGAAGAGGCGGATACCGCTCTCCACGCGGCTGTATTGGAAGTCGGTGGCACCGGGGTTCGAGGTGCGGCAGACGACGTACACGCCTTTGCCCTGGTACGCGAGCCACGGCTCAACAGAGTCGCGGCCCATGTAGGGGTTCACGGTGACGGCATCGAAGCCCCAGGTCTCGAAGATGGCGCGGGCGTAGGCCTCGGCGGTGTTTCCCAGGTCCCCGCGCTTGGCGTCGGCAATGACGGGAATGGCCCGCGGGATTGCGGCCAGCGTCTCCTCCAGCGCTCGCAGGCCGGGAACGCCGTACTGCTCGTAGAAGGCCATGTTCGGCTTGTAGCAGGCGGCGAAGGGCGCGGTGGCTTCGATGATGGCGCGGTTGTAGGCGGCCACCTCCTCCGCGGGGTGGCGGCGAAAGTCCGGGTCCAGGCCGACGCAGACGAGTGTCCCGGCCGCCTTGCTGCGCGCCGCGAGGCGCTCGAAGTAGGTCATGTGACTGCCTCCACCGGCCGCGGGGCGAACCCGAGCCGCTCCATATTCTCCCGAAACGCCGCCCGGTCGCCGGTGACGATGAGGTCGAGTACGGCCGCGCTGCCGGGCGCCGCCGCGAGGCCCTCCGCCTCGAGCACCTGGACCGCCCGGCGGGCGACCGCCTCGCTGGTGTCCACCGTGGTCACGCCGGGGAACTCGGCTTCGATGTCCGGCGCCAGGAAGTGGTAGTGCGTGCAGCCGAGCACGACGGTGTCGGCGCCAGCATCGATGGCGGGAGCGAGGATGGCACGCACGGCCTCGCGCGACTCGGCCGTGCCGGCGCAGCCTGCCTCGACCAGCTCGGCGAGGCCCTCGCCGGGCACGTTCTCGATCTTCGTGCTCCGCCCGAACTCCTCGACCACGCGGGCGTAGAGGTCGCCATCGAGGGTGCCGGGGGTGGCGAGGATGGCGACTCGCCCGGAGCGCGAGCCCTGGGCGGCCGGCTTGAGCCCGGGCACCATCCCCACGAACGGCATGGGAAAGGCCTGGCGCAGGTCGGCGATGGCGGCGGCTGAGGCGGTGTTGCAGGCGACCACGACCAGCTTCACGCCGGCCGCCTCCAGCCGCTGGACGACCGCGAAGGAGCGCTTGCGCACCTCCGCGGCGGCGCGGGGACCGTAGGGAAAGAAGGCCGTGTCGGCGAAGTAGACGACGCTCTCGGCAGGCGCCAGGCGCCGCAGATGCCCCAGGACGCTCAAGCCGCCGACGCCAGAATCGAACATTCCGACCGGACGGGCATCCATCGTGCTGAGCATACCATCGCCGCGGGCGGTTCCGGGACCTGCGTGGGAGAATCCGACCCGTGCTGCGGCGGCTTGACCTTGCGCTCCTCCCCGCCGAGGCGGACGCCATCGAGGCGGACTGCTACTGCGTGGTCGACGTGCTGCGCGCGACGACGACGATCGCGGTCCTCTTTCACGCCGGGTTACGGCGGTTGACGTGCGCCGACGACGAGGCTGCCGCGCGGGCGCTGGCGGCGGAGAGGGGCGCGCTGCTCTTCGGGGAGGTTGGCGGCCTGCCTCCGCAAGGGTTCGACTTCGGCAACTCGCCGGTGGAGGCGCTCGACGCTCCGGTGAGCGAGCGCGAGGCGGTGCTGTTTACGACGAACGGAACCCGCGCACTCTGCGCGCTCGCGGGCCGCGGGGCGGTCGTCACGGGGGCGCTGGCGAACGCGTCGGCGGTGGCGACCGAGCTGGCGCGCCATCAGCGCGTGGCGATCGTCTGCGCGGGCAACGCGGCGGGGCTGCGGTTCGCGCTGGAGGACTTCGCGGCCGCCGCGGCACTCGTGCAGTCGGCGCTCAAGCTCGCGCCCGGTGCCGAGGTGGGCGATGCCGCCGCGCTCGCGGCCGAGACCGCCCGCTACGACGACTGGCTCCGGGCGGGCCTGCCGCAGCGCACCGAGGCGAGCGGGCGCCTGATCGGCGGAAGCGAGCACGCGCGGCGGCTCGCGGTCCTCGGTCTGAGCGCGGACATCCGCTTCGCCGCCGAGCGCGACACGGCCCCGGTGGTGCCGCGGGTGGTGGAGGCGGGCCCGGGGCGCGCGGTGCTCGAGGCGAAGGGCGCGAGGCATGAGGCATGAGGCCACCGCGGCCGCTCTTGCCTCATGCCTTTCACCTCGTTCCTCCTCTATACTCGTTCCACCTTTCACAAGCGGGGGACGGCCGATGGCCGCTGAGCCCACGACGCGGGAGCTCCGGGAGCTCGTCGCCGAATTCGAACCGGACAGGGGAGACGTTCTGCCGGCGCTGCACAAGGTCCAGGACACGTACGGCTGGATCTCGCGGCCAGCGATCGAGGCGGTCGCCCGGCAGCTAAACAGCACCCCGGCGCTCATCTACGGCGCCGTTTCCTTCTATACCGACTTCCGCACCTCGCCGCCGCCCGAGACCGAGATCGCGTGGTGCAGCGGGCCGGCCTGCCGCCTGCGCGGCGGCGATCACGTGCGCGAGGCGATCCAGGCTGTGTTCGAGCTGCCCCTCGGCGGCCACAGCGATGACCACCGGTATGGTCTGCACGTGGGCCAGTGCAACGGCACCTGCAGCGAGGCGCCGCAGGTGTGGGTGAACGGCGAAGTAGTCGGCAACCTCACGGTCGCGGCAGCGATCCGCCTCGCCCGGGAAGTGAAGGGCGGCGAATGAACACGAACCTCCGCGCCATCGTGAACAAGTCCAAGGAGACGTGGGCTGCCTACCGTGCGAACGGCCGCGTCCACCTGAACATCGTGCGCGATACCTCGTCGATCGCACGCGGCGCGGACGAGACGATCGCCGCGCTGCGCTCGGCGGTCGAGAAGGGCAAGCTCGCGGTCGACATCACGACCACGGGGAGCTGGGGCTTCTGCTGGATGGAGCCGTGCGTGTCCGTCCGGTCGGCGGCGGGCACGCGCACGGTCCTCTACGGAAACGTGAACGCGGACCGCGTGCCCGAGTTCGTGGAGAAGGTGATCGTCGGCGGCGGCGAGATGCCCGAGCTCGCCCTTGGCGTGGTCGAAGGGAATCGCACGCCGGGGATCCCGTTGCTCTCCGACCACCCGTTCATGCAGGGCCAGACGCGGCGGCTGATGGCGAACCTCGGGTTCACGGACCCGGAGAACATCGACCACTACCTGGCGAACGGCGGCTACGAGGGCTTCGAGAAGGCGCTCGAGCTGGATGCCGAGGCGATCGTCAAGGAGATGCTCGATAGCGGGCTCGGCGGGCGAGCCGGCGCCGGCTTTCCGACGGGCCGCAAGTGGGACTTCCTCCGCACCGCCACCGCCGACCCGCGCTACCTGGTCTGCAACGCCGACGAAGGTGACCCTGGCGCCTGGGTGAACCGCGTCCTGCTCGAGGGCGACCCCCAGCTGATCATCGAAGGGATGCTGATCGCCGCCCTCGCTGCACACGCGCGTGCGGGTTACATCTACGTCCGGTACGAGTACCCGCTGGCCGTCGAGCGGATGCGCACCGCGGTCGCACAGGCGTACGAGAAGGGCCTGCTCGGCGAGGGGATCCTCGGGACCGATCTCGATTTCGACCTCCACGTGGTGAAGGGCGCCGGCTCGTACGTCTGCGGCGACGAGACCGGGCTGATCAACTCGATCGATGGGTACCGGGGCATGCCGCGGATCAAGCCGCCATTCCCCGCGCAGGCCGGCCTCTGGAACCAGCCGACGAATGTGAACAACGTCGAGAGCTACGCCAACGCGCCGCTCATCCTGCGCCACGGCGCCGAATGGTGGAGCTCGGTCAGCGACGCCAAGGAGAAGGGCACGAAGATGTTCACCTTCTCCGGCGACATCAACTGGGCCGGGTGCGTGGAGGTGCCGTTCGGGCCTTCGATCCGCCAGGTGCTGGAGCAGTGGTGCGGCGGCATGCGCGGCGGCCGGCCGCTCAAGGGATTCCAACCCGGCGGGCCGCTCTCGGGCATCTGCGGGCCGGACCAGGACCTCACGCTTACGCTCGACCCATACCGGCAGCTCGGGCTCTTCCTCGGCGGCGGCGGGATCGTCTTCTTCGATGACACCGCCTGCGTGCTGGACCTGTGCAAGTACTTCCTCGGGTTCTGCGAGGACGAGAGCTGCGCGCGCTGCACCACCTGCCATGGCGGCACCCAGCGGGCGGTCGAAATCATCCGCCGGATCGAGCAGGGCGGCGGCCGCGAGTCGGATGTGGAGCACATGCAGATGCTCTCGAAGACGATGGTCTGGTCCAACTGCTTCCACGGGCAGTTCGCGATGACGACGATCAAGACGTCCCTGAAGGCCTTCCACGACGAGTGGATGGAGCACATCGTCGATAAGCGCTGCCGCGCGAACGTCTGTCCCGGCCTGATCGAATATCGCGTGAAGTCTCACCGCGACCCGAAGCTGCCGGAGGCGGCCGCCATCTGCCCGACGGACGCGATCGTGATCGAGCGGGGCGAGTACGAGGTCGATGACGCTCTCTGCATCCGCTGCGGCGCCTGCAAGGAGGTCGCACCGAACGCAATGGACGTGCGCGCGCGGTCACCGCAGCGAGTCGCGGCCGGGGCGGCGGCCGGCTGACGTCCGTCGCCATCCCGCCGGGCCGGAGGCCCGTGCTCCTCTACGACGGCGAGTGTGCGCTCTGCCGCGCCTGCGCGCGGTTCGTACACCGCCGGGACCCGCACGGGCGGCTCGAAGTTGTGCCGTACCAGCAAGCGAATTGGCTGACGCTGGAGCTCCGGCTCACGTGCGAGCAGGCGCTGCATGCCGTGGCGCCGAACGGGCGGGTGTACTCGGGAGCTCGCGCCGTGCTGTTCGCGGGTGCGGTGCTGGGCCACCGGCGCCTGGCACGGGAACTGGCGCGGCCGCCGTGGATCGTCGCGTTGGCGGTGGGCTACTGGCTCGTAGCCCGGAACCGGGGGCGACCTTTCCAGCACATTGGGATCCTAAGCTTAGAATTCCACGTGGACAAGTTGTCGCG
>JADMIO010930454.1_pt1 | contig 46491 bp, 46 predicted proteins | sample 8958161 | NCBI WGS metagenome assembly JADMIO01 (sample SAMN16585339, study PRJNA669376) | soil metagenome | isolation source: Crop rotation soil | place: USA: Cullars Rotation, Alabama | collected 2011
CGAAAAATGCCGACCACCGCCCGTATCTTCAACTTCTCCGCCGGTCCCGCCGTTCTTCCGCTGCCCGTGCTCGAACAGGCGCAGCGCGACATGCTCTCGCTGCCCGGGGTCGGCATGTCGGTGATGGAGATCAGCCACCGATCGAAGGCGTTCGAGGATCTGCTGAACGGCGCCATCGCGGACTTCCGCGCGCTCACCGGTGCGCCCGAGTCGTACCAGGTGCTGATGCTCCAGGGCGGTGCCAGCCTGCAGTTTTCGATGGTGCCGATGAACCTGCTGACGCCGGGCCGCACCGCCGACTACATCGACACGGGCACGTGGGCCGACAAGGCGGCCAAGGAGGCCAAGCGCGTGGGCCCGGTGAACGTGACCGGATCGACGAAGGCCGACAATTACACTCGCATTCCGCGCGCCGACGAACTGGCGCTCACGCCCGGCGCGGCGTACGTCCACTTCACCACCAACAACACGATCGAAGGCACCGAGTGGCACTCGCTGCCGGACGCCGGTTCCGTGCCGCTCGTGGCCGACGCGTCGTCCGACATCCTGAGCCGGCCGATCGATGTGGCGAAATACGGACTGATCTACGCCGGCGCCCAGAAGAACCTCGGGCCGTCTGGCGTGACGCTGGTCGTCATCCGCGAAGATCTGATCGCGCGTTCGCAGGCGTCGCTGCCGGCGATGCTCAGCTACAAGGTGCAGGCCGAGAACAACTCGCTCTACAACACACCGAATACGTTCGGGATCTACATCCTCGGCCTCACGCTGAAGTGGATCCAGGCGCAAGGCGGACTCGCCGGCGTGGCCGCGGCCAACGAGCGCAAGGCGAAGCGCCTGTATGCCGAGATCGACCGCACCGGCTTCTACCGCGGCACCGCGCAGCCCGAGAGCCGCTCGCTGATGAACGTCACCTTCCGCCTGCCGTCCGAAGAGCTCGAGAAGGCGTTCGACAAGCAGGCCACCGCCAACGGGCTCGACGGTCTGAAGGGGCACCGCTCGGTGGGCGGCATGCGCGCGTCGATCTACAACGCGTTCCCCGAAGAGGGCGTGGACGCGCTCGTGCAGTTCATGAAGGAGTTCGAGCGGACGAACGGATAGTTACGAAGGCGGCGATTGCGGTGGGGGACGCCGACGCCCCCTGCGCCGACGCCGGCGGCGGCGCGGGCGCTCGCCGTCGTCACCTTCTCCCTCGGCGGGTTCGGCGGGATGCGCGGTGGCGTGGTCCACGAACGCGCGCCACTCGGCGACGGCCTCCGGCGCCTGGCCGTGGATCTCCAGCCAGGTGAGCGCCTCGCGGAACGTGCCCTTGTGCATCAGCGCGCGGCGCGCCCGCGGCGACAGCTTGGGGTCGACGAGGCGCCGCTGCAGGCCGAGAATCTGCCGCAGCCGCTCGATGTCGCGGCGCGCCAGCGGCAGCAGGCCGAGCGAGATGCGCGGCTCCTTCTTCATGTCCTCGGTCCACCGCGGCGGGTGCGTAATCGCCTGGGCCGCCGGCGGCACCGGCATCAGCAGCGACCCCAGGAGGATCGGATTCGTGAGCGTGTCGGGCGCGGACTCGAACCGGTTTCGGAAGGTGTCGAGCGCGCCGAGCGACTGCCACAACCCATCTCCTGCGTGCTCCTGCAGCTCCTCGGAGATCGGCTCCAGGAGCTTGTGCTCCGCCAGCATCCGGAACGCGCGCTCGGCGGCGCCGGATCGCAGCAGCTTGTAGAACTCCTCGATCAGCCGCGCGGGCGCGCTGCGGGCAATGTCGCCGCGATGCGCCGCGATCGCCGCCTCGATCGGTGCGTCGATCGTGAACTCGAGCCGCGCCGCCATCGCCACCGCGCGCAGCATGCGCACCGGATCTTCCTGGAACCGCTCTTCGGGGACGCCGATGCAGCGCACGATCTTCGCCCGCAGGTCGTCGAGGCCGCCGGTGTAGTCGATGATCGAGAAGGTTTCGATGTCGTAGAAGAGCGCGTTGATCGTGAAGTCGCGCCGGAAGGCGTCCTGCTCGGGCGTGCCGAACGTGTTGTCGCGATGGATCAGGCGATCGCGCGCGTCGTCCAGCTCCGGCGCCGCGACGTCGCTCTCGGGCGGCGCCAGTGTCTGCAGCGGCTCGGCGGCGGTCTCTTCGGCCGACACCTGCCGGCGGAACGTGGCCACTTCAATCGTCTTGTCGCCGAACCGCACGTGCGCCAGGCGGAAGCGGCGGCCGATGATCCAGCAGTTGCGGAAGAGCTTCTTGACCTCGTACGGTTGGGCCGACGTGCCGATGTCGAAATCCTTCGGCTTGCGGCCCAGCAGCAGGTCGCGAACGCTGCCGCCCACCAGATACGCGGTGTAGTCGGACTGATTGAGCCGGTAGAGAACCTTCAGCGCTTCGGGATCGATGAGCTTGCGGGACACCGCGTGCTCGGCTCGCGGTACGATCTTGGGCTCACTCATCGGGTTGGAATTGTAACAAAGCGGTCGGTGTTAGCATGCCGGTATGCGGACGTATCTCGTGTGCATGCTGTTGCTTGCGGTCGCGGCAGGGGTGCCGGCGGCTGTGGAAGCGGCGGAATCGCCGGCGCTGGCGCGGGCGCGCACGCTTTACAACTCCGGGGACTACGAGGGCGCCATCGACGCGGCGTCGGTGTCGCGCCGCGAGGCGCAGTGGGCCGACGCATCGGCGCTCGTCATCGCGCGCGCCAGGCTCGAACGCTATCGCCAGAGCATGAACGCGTCGGAGCTGGCCGATGCGCGCGAGGCGCTGCAGACCGTCAGAGTGGCGGCGCTGAATGCCCGTGATCAGGTCGATCTGCTGATCGGTCTCGGGCAGGCGCTGTATCTCGGCGAGGTCTTCGGGCCGGCTGCCGAACTGTTCGGCACCGCGCTCGACAAGGGTTCCGGCGACAAGGCCTCCATGCTCGCGCCCCGCGATCGCGCGATGCTGCTCGACTGGTGGGCGACGGCGCTCGACCGCGATGCGCAGACGCGTCCGTACGACCGGCGGCCGCCGATCTACGAGCGCATCGGCGAACGGATGGACCGCGAGCTGCGGGACGACCCGGCGAACGGCGTCGCGAACTACTGGCAGGTGGTCGCGCAGCGCGGCACTGGCGATCTCGACCGTGCGTGGAGCTCGGCAATCGCCGCGTGGGTGCGGTCCACGCTCAATCCGATGACCATGGCGCAGCTGCGGGGCGATCTCGATCGCGTCATGGAGCAGGCGCTCATCCCCGAGCGGGCCCGGTCGAATCCGCCGCGTGACGGCGTCGACGCCGTCGAGATCCTGCGCGCCGAGTGGTCCCTGGTGAAAGAGAACTGGAAATAGTCTTGCAATGCGGCCACTCGTAGCTGAAGGCGCGGCTATTCGTAGCTGCAGGCCTTTCAGGCCTGCCTTTCAGAGGTGACTGCATGAAGCTGACTGAGCTGCTGCTCAACGAGCTCGAGAGCGAGGCCGAAAAGAGCCGCCGCACGCTCGAGTCCGTGCCCGACGGCAAGCACGACTGGAAGCCGCACGACCGGTCGATGATCTTCGGCTACCTGGCCGACATGGTGGCAAACATCCCCAACTGGGTGGCGATGATCGTCAACCAGGACGAACTCGACGTGGCGCCGCCCGGCGGCTCGCAGCAGAAACGCGAGCCGAACACCTCCAGCAGCGCGCTGCTGGCCGGTCTCGACAAGTCGATGGCCGCCGCGCGCGAGGCGCTGATGCGCACCGACGACGCGCACCTCGAGACCTCATGGCGCCTGCTGGCCGGCGGGCGGCCCGTGATGCAGACGTCGCGGCACCTGATGATTCGCGACACCATCAACCACTGGGTGCACCACCGTGGACAGATGACGGTGTACCTGCGGTTGATGGGCGCGAAAGTGCCGGCTCTCTACGGACCGTCGGCCGACGATCCGAGATTCTGAGGCCGGTCTGAAGACCGGCGGCTACGTGGCCGATCGCGAGATCTGGATTCCGAGCTTCCGCATCCGGAACTGGAGCGTGGAGCGTTTCATTCCGAGTCGCGCCGCGGCACCGCCTGGGCCGGCGATAATCCATCGCGACTGCTCGAGCGCGGCCAGGATCTGATTGCGCTCGGCCTCGTCCAGAGTGCCGCGCAGCGTGGGCGCGGAGGAAGGCCGCGCCGTGCCGGCCGCGGGAGCGGCGTGGCCGGCGGGGCTGAAGCCCCGCCCTGCGATGTCGGATCCGATGCCGGCGTTGGGCCGCAGGTCCGCCACCGGGACTTTGAGCACCGGCCCGCGCGACACGATGACGCCGCGCTCGATCACGTTCTGCAGCTCGCGGATGTTGCCGGGCCAGTGGTAGTGCACGAGCGTGTCCATCAGTTCGGACGGAATGGTATCGATGGTCCGGTTGTTGCGGCGCGCGAACTGCTGCACGAAGTGCCGCACCAGCACCGGGATGTCCTCGGGCCGCTCGCGGAGCGGCGGAATCCGCACTGGGAACACGTTGAGGCGATAGTAGAGATCGGAACGGAACGTCTGCTCGGCCACCATGTCGCCGAGGTCGCGATTGGTGGCGGCAATGAGCCGGGCGTCGGTGCGGAGCGTTCGTGAGCTGCCGAGACGTTCGAACTCGCGCTCCTGCAGAACGCGCAGCAGTTTTGGCTGCAGCTCCAGCGGAATCTCGCCGACTTCGTCGAGGAACATCGTGCCGCGGTGCGCCAGCTCGAAGCGGCCGATCCGCTGGCTGATGGCGCCAGTGAAGGCGCCTCTCTCGTGGCCGAACAGCTCGCTCTCGAGCAGCCCGGTGGGGATTGCGGCGCAGTTCATCTTCACGAAGGCGCTCGCCTTGCGGGCGCTCAGGTTGTGGACCGCACGTGCGATGAGCTCCTTGCCCGTGCCGGTTTCGCCGTAGATGAGCACCGTGGAGTCGGTGGGCGCCACGGTTTCCACTTTGCGGAGGACGCGCCGCAGCCCTTCGCTGTTGCCGACGATCTCCTCGAAGTTCAGCTCGCTACGAATCTCGTCCTCGAGATACACCTTCTCCCGCGTCAGCTTGTCCTTCAGATCGGCAATCTGCCCGTAGGCCAGCGCGTTTTCCACGGCAATCGCCACCTGCTTGGCGACGTCGCCCAGAAAGGTCATGTCGCCGTCGTCGAAGGCGCCCTCGCGGTGCGTGCCCAGGCTCAGCACCCCGAGCACGCGGTCGCGGCTGACGAGCGGAATGCGGCAGAGCGATCGCGGGTGCTCGTCCTTGATCATCCCGTCGTTCTCGATCTCCTCGGCCGTCAGGTTCAGGGCCTGCCCGCTCGCGAACACACGGGCGACGCTGTGCCCCGGCGTTGCGCTCATCCCTTCGTGGATGACGCCCTTGCCCGTGGGGAAGTCGAGCGCGTAGAGGCGGAGCTGGCCCGTCTCCGGATCCGGCAGCGACACGCCGGCACCGTCGCACTGCATCACGCGACGGATGCTGGCCGATACCTCGCGCAGCAGCTCGCGCAGATCCAGCGTTGACACGACGCGGTTGGTGAGATCGAGCAGCAGACGCAGCCGCTCCTCGGCGCGCTGCGATTCGCGGAAGTTGTGCGCGTCGTCCATCGCGAGCGCGATCTGCGACGCGGCGAGCGCCAGAAACCGCACGTCTTCTTCGCCGTACGCCTCAGGCAACCGGCTGGACACCACCAGGCTTCCCAGCTTGCGATGCGCGGTGCTCAGTGGCAGCGCGCAGATCGACTGCAGGCCGAGGATGCGCATCCGCTCCATGCTCGGGCGGCAGCGCGTTTCGCGGTCCACGAACGGGACGACGAAGGGCTGCTGGTGCTCGTGCACCCAGGACGCCACGCTCTCCTCGCGCTCGGCGCTTGTGAGCGGGCACAGGCCCGCGTGCGGCACGTCCGAGCGCCAGTTCACCTTGGTGGCGGTCTCGTCGAACTGCGCGATGGCGTCGAAGGGCACCACTCGCCGGAGCTCCTCGGCAAGGAGCCCGAAGAGGTCGCCGCCGGCCGGCTGGGAGCGAATGGCATCGGCGAGCCGGATCAGCGACTCGTAGCGGGCTGCCGGCGATGCCCCGGCAACGGCGGCTTGCGTCTGTGACATGACACCCCGATTCTCGCACCTATCGTGCCCAAATGTTGGCACCTGCCAATCATTAGGCATCTGCCATCTGCCAACTCAGTCGGACGAGACATGACAACTCGCTGGAATAAAACCACTTACTCGGCATGTTCTCTCTGGCAGACGGCGTGCTCTGGTCTGAGCACGAAGGCAGGACACGCTGATGCTGAGAGTGACGGTGCACGACAAACCCAGGACTTGGAGGCTGCAGCTCGAAGGCAAGCTGGCCGGCGAGGCCGTCGTCGAGGCGGAGCGGGCGTGGCTCGAGGCCCCGCAGGACAAGGCGATCGAGATCGACCTGCGCGCGGTGAGCTGTGCCGACCCGGCGGGCCAGCGGCTGCTCCATCGCATGCATCGCGCCGGTGCCGCGCTCGTGGCCAAGGGCGTGGCGATGGAGGCGCTCGTCAGCGAGATTCGCGAAGGCCGGCTGGAAGCGGGCATCGTGGCGCGGTTCGTCGCGCTGCTCGTGCTGGCGCTGCTGGTGCCCGCGCGCTCCACATCGGCGCAGCCAGCCACGGCGGCGCCGCTGCGTCTCACGTTGCAGCAGGCGGTGTCGCTTGGCTTGGCGCAGGCCCCCGAGGTGGCGATTGCCAACCTCAATCTCGCCGAGAGCCAGCAGGCGCGCGTCGCGGCGCGAGGGGCGCTGCTGCCGCAGGTGTCGTTCGGCGTCTCCGAGAAGGTGACGCGCGCGAGCCTCGAGTCGGTCTTCGGCAAGAAGGTTTCCGGCTTCCCGGACCATACCGGGCCGTTCTGGTCGTTCGAAGCGGGCCCGACCGCCTCGGTACCGGTGTTCGACCTCGCGTTGTGGAATCAGTGGCGTGCGGCGCGCGAGGGTGTCAATGCCGCGGCCGCGCATCAGACGACGGCGCGCGAGCTGAACGCGCAGCTCGTAGTGTCGCAGTACCTCGGCGCGCTGCGCGCCTCGGCGGAAGTGGACGCGGCGTCATCGCGGCTGGAGCTGGCGAAGGCGCTGTTCGACCTGGCCAGCGACATGCAGCGCAACGGCGTCGGCACGAGCCTCGACACACTTCGCGCCAACTTCGAGTATCAGAACGAGCGGCAGCGGCACACCGAGGCGTCCTCGCAGCTCTCCATTTCGATCCAGGGTTTGAAGCGGTTGCTCAGCCTCGATCCCGACCAGCCGATCGAGCTGGCCGATCGCGCGAGCTTCTTCGAGACGCCGGTGTTGAGCGTCGAAGCCAGCCTGGAGCGCGCCTATCAGCAGCGGCCCGAGCTCAAAGCCGTGGCGTCGGAGATCAAGACCGCATCGCTGCTGAAGCAATCGGCGCAGAGCGAGCGGCTGCCGCGGCTGTCGCTGGCCGGCGGATGGAGCTATCAGGGGCTGCGGCCGGCCACGTCGATCCCCGCCTATCAGTACGGGGCCTATCTCAACGTGCCGCTGTTCACCGGCGGCCGGATCGGCGCCGAGGTGGCGACGCGCGACATCGAGGTCCGCAAGCTCACCGAGGCGCAGCGCCAGGTGCGCGATCAGATCGGCTACGACGTCCGCACCGCCGCAACCCGGCTCGACTCGGCGCGCACCGAAGTGGAGGCGGCGAATCTGGGCGTCACGCTCGCGCGCGAGGGCGTGACGCAGGCCCAGGACCGCTTCCGCGCCGGCGTGGCCAACAACATCGAAATCATTACGGCGCAGGACGAGCTGTCGCGCGCCAACGACAATCAGATCTCGGCGCTCTACCGCTACAACCAGGCGCGCGCCGACGTCGCGCGCGCGACGGGCCAGATGGAATCGCTCTACGCGAAGTGAGGAACCCATGGACACGACCGTTGACACCTTGCAGCCCGCCGCGCCCCGCAGCCGCCGGTCTTCAGACCGGCCTCGAGATGTGGCCGATACCACCGTCGCCCCGGCCGTCAGCCGGCGGACGAAGACGCTGACCTTCGCGGGTATCGGTGCTCTCGCGCTGGTGGCTGCCGGCGCGTCCGCGTTCGTCTACTACGGTGGCCGCGTCTCGACCGACGACGCGCAGGTGGACGCGCACATCGCGCCCGTCGCACCGAAGGTCTCCGGCAACATCGCCGAGGTGCTGGTGGACGACAACCAGACGGTGAGGGCCGGCCAGGTGCTGCTGCGCATCGACCCGCGCGATTACGAGGCGCAAGCGGCACAGGCCAGGGCGGCGCTGGCCGCCGCCGAGAGCCAGGCGGCGGGCGCCAATGCCGGTGTGCCGCTGACCAGTTCGACCACGGCCAGCGCCGCGGCGGGCGCCGAGGCGCAGCTCGCCGCGGCCAACGCGGATCTCGCCAAGGCGAAGTCCGATTTCGATCGCGCGTCCTCCTCCGAGCTGGCCTACGCCACGGCGGATGTCGAAGCGAAGCGCGCGACCGCCGATCGCGCCCGCGCGGACCTGACGCGCATGGAGCCGCTGGCCGCGAAGGACGAGATCACGAAGCAGCAGTTCGACGCCTACGTGGCGGCCTCGCGTGTGGCGGCCAGCGAGCTGCGCGCGTCGGAGGAGAAGCTGGTGAACGCGCAGAAGAGCGCGCAGGGGAGCGGCGCCTCGGTGGAGGCGGCGCGGGCCCGCACCGCCATCGCGCAGGCGGCCCTCGACCAGGCACGTGCCAACCGGCGGCAGGTGGACATCAGCTCGGCGCAGGCGGGCTCGGCCTCGGCCGCCATCCTGCAGGCCCGCGCGAACCTGGACGCGGCGCTGCTGCGACTGAGCTACGCGACGATCGTCGCGCCAATCGACGGCGTGGTCACGCGGAAAGCCGTGCAGATCGGGCAGATCGTGCAGCCGGGGCAGTCGCTGCTCACCATCGTGCCGCTGCAGGACGTGTGGGTGACCGCGAACTTCAAGGAAACGCAGCTCGCGCAGGTGCGCCCCGGGCAGCGCGCCGAAGTGCACGTGGACATGTATGGGCAGTCGTTCGAAGGACGCGTGCATTCGGTCGCGAGCGCCACCGGCTCGAAGCTCAGTCTCCTGCCGCCGGAGAACGCGACCGGGAACTTCGTGAAGATCGTCCAGCGCATCCCCGTGAAGATCGTGCTCGACCGTGCGCCGACCGGCGTCGTCTTCCGTCCCGGCATGAACGTCGATGCGACCGTCTTTCTGAAATAAGGCCGACCTGAAGGTCCGCCTCTACGAAAAGCCGAGGCCATCGTGGAAGCCACGCTCACACTCCCGTCCGTCGCCCCTCGAACCGCGATCAATCCCTGGTTCATCGCCGCCACCGTCATGCTGGCGACGTTCATGGAGGTGCTCGATACCAGCGTGGCCAACGTCGCGTTGCCGCATATCGCCGGCAACCTGTCGGCCAGCGTGGACGAGGCCACGTGGGTGCTGACGGCGTACCTCGTCGCCAACGCCATCGTGCTGCCGCTGAGCGGCTGGTTCTCGTCGTTCTTCGGCCGCACGCGCTTCTACATGGCGTGCGTCGCCATCTTCACGGTGAGCTCGCTGTTGTGTGGCTTCGCGCCGTCGCTGCCGCTGCTCATCCTCTTCCGCGTGCTGCAGGGGCTGGGCGGCGGCGCTCTCCAGCCGATCTCGCAGGCGATTCTCGTCGAGAGCTTTCCGCGCGAGAAGCAGGGCGTCGCGACCGCCTTCTATGGGATGGGCGTGGTGGTAGCGCCGGTGATCGGTCCGACGCTCGGCGGCTGGATGACCGACAACTTCAGCTGGCGCTGGATCTTTCTGATCAACATCCCGTTCGGCATCCTGTCGATTCTGCTGACGACGATGCTGATCAAGGATCCGCCGGACTTTGTCCGCAAGACCTTCAAGACGGGCCTCAAGCTGGATTACATCGGGCTGGGTCTCCTGGCCACGGGGCTGGCGGCGCTCGAGATCATGCTCGACGAGGGGCAGCGTGAGGACTGGTTCAGCTCGCACATGATCGTCGCGGCGGCCGTCGTGGCCGTGGTCGCGCTCGTGGCCGTGGTGGTGTGGGAACTGCGCCAGAACGATCCGGTGGTGGACTTCCGGATCCTCAAGAACCGCAGCTTCGCCGTGGCGGCCGTGACGATGTATGCCGTCGGCTTCGTGCTCTACGGCAGCACCGCGCTGCTGCCGATCTTCCTGCAGACGATGCTCGGCTACACCGCGCTCCTCAGCGGCCTGGTGCTGTCGCCAGGCGGCATCGCGATGATGATCGGATTCGCCATGGTGGGGCGGCTCCTGGGCAAGCTGCAGCCGCGCACGCTCATCATCTTCGGCCTGCTGGTGTCGGCGTTCGGCACCTATCAGATGTCGGGATTCAATCTGAACGTCGACTTCAATACCGCCACCTGGGCGCGCACGTGGCAGGCCTTTGGCCTGGCGTTCCTGTTCGTGCCGATCAACGTGGCGGCGTTCGCGACGATTCCGCGCGAGAAGCTGGGATACGCCACGGGCCTGATGAACCTGTTCCGCAACGTCGGCGGCAGCGCCGGCATTGCGATGATCACCACGATGATGGCGAGGCGATCGCAGTTTCATCACGCGACGCTGGTGGGCCACGTGACGCCGCTCGACCCGGGCTACGGCGACATGCTGAACGGAACGGCGTCCACGCTCGTCGCGCAGGGCGCGAGCGCCGCCGATGCGGCCGGCCAGGCGCAGGGTCTCGTCTACGGCCTCGTGCAGCGGCAGGCGTCGATGATGGCGGTCACCGACACGTTCTTCGTGCTGTCGCTCGTCTTTCTCGCGATGGTGCCGCTGGCGCTGCTGATCAAGCGCACCGCGCCGCCGACCGGCCCCGTGCACGTCGACTGATCCGAAGGTAGCTGCAGGCCTTCAGGCCTGCCATAATCGCGCCGCGTGGCACCCCAGGCGCTCTCCCGCAAAGCCGTCGTCGCGGTGGTCATCGGCAACTGGCTCGAGTTCTACGACTTCCTCGCGTTCACGTTCTTCGCGGTGATGATCGGCCGGGCGTTCTTCCCCGGCGAGTCGGAGTTCGGGCGGCTGCTGAGTGCGCTCGCCACCTTCGGCGTGGGCTTCTTCACGCGGCCGCTCGGCGCCGCCATCATCGGCACCTACGCCGACAAAGCGGGACGCCGCGCCGCCATGACGCTGACGTTGATGCTCATGGCCCTCGGGTCGGGCCTCATGGGCCTGGCGCCGACCTACGCACAGGTCGGCATCGCGGCGCCGATCCTGCTGGTGGTGGCGCGGTTGATTCAGGGGTTCTCCTGCGGCGGCGAGGTCGGGCCCGCCACGGCGTACCTGCTGGAATCGGCGGCTCCCGAGAAGCGCGTCGGGATGGCGGCGTGGCAGGCCTACAGCCAGCTCCTGGCGCTGCTATCCGGCAGCCTCGCCGGCGTGGTCATCACCAACGTCCTCTCGGAAGAGCAGCTGTATGCGTGGGGATGGCGGCTGCCGTTCCTGCTCGGAATCCTGATCGCACCCGTCGGCCTGTACATCCGCCGCCAGCTGCCCGAGACGATTCAGCCGGGCGAGACCCACAACTCGGCGCGCGCCATCCTCGGCGAGCTCGCGCGCCACCACGCGCGCTCCGTGCTCTTCGGCGTCCTCATCATCTGCGGCGGTACGGTGGCCACCTACGTGTTCACCTACATGACGACCTTCGCCATCACCACGCTGCATCTCTCGCCCGCCGTCGGAACGACGCTGACGATGATGGGGTATGTGGCGCAGCTGCTCGGAGGCGTTCTGGGCGTGTGGTTGGATCGGTTCGGGCGGAAGACGCTGCTGATCGGGATGCGCCTGCTGTTTGCCGCCAGCATCTATCCGGCCTTCCTGATTCTGACGTCCCCGGAGTCGTCGATCGGGGCGCTCTTTGCCGTCTATATGGCCCTCAGCGCCGTGTTCTCGATGGGCCTGGTGCCCGTCTACGCGTTTCTGCTCGAAGCGTTTCCAAAGGCCGTGCGGTCGAGCGGACTCTCGATTCTGTATGCGCTCGGTACGACGATCTTCGGCGGCACGACGCAGTTCGTGGTGGCGTGGCTGATCGAGCGCACCGGCAGCGCGATGGTGCCGGCGTGGTACATGCTGGCGACGACGATCGCGGCGACGATCGGCGTGATCGGCCTGGTGCAGCACCCCGAGGTTGCGCGTGAAGAACGCGACGCGCTACTTGAGGTCCGCTTCGCTGAGCGTGAACGAGTCGGTCTCGTCGGACCTGGCCGGCGCGGGACTCGGTGACGCGGCGGGCTTCTTGACCGCGACCGGTCTCTTGACCGCCGCGGTTTTCTTGACGGCCGCGGTCTTCTCGACGGCCGCGGGCTTCTTGCTGGGCGCGGGCGTGGGCGCCGGCGGCGGCGCGGCTGCTTTCTTCGCTGCCTTCGCCTTGGTCGCCTTCCGGGCCGCGGCCTCCTTGTTGGCTTTCTTGAGCGCCTTCTTCACGCGCGAGGCCGTGCGCGCCGCGCGGTCGGTGGCCTTTTCGTAAGCCTTGCGGGCGGCGTTCACGGCGTGCCGGGTCTTGCGCGCCGCCTTGTCCGCTTTCTTGGCTTCCTTTTTCGCCTGCTTGAGCTTCGATCGTGCCTCCCTTGCCCGATCGGCGCTCGCCTTGGCGTCGTCGGAGGCGAGTACGAGCTGGTTCTCCGCTGTCTTCATCTCGACGCGAGCTCGCGCCGCGACGGTCTCGAGGTCCTTCATGTCATATCCTTCACGCGACAAGCGTGACTGTACCACCACACGCCGCAACATCCTTCTCGGCCGTGTGACGCGTCAGTCACGACGACGATCAGCCGGCGGCCGCGTTGCGGATGTCCCTGGCCTTGCGGTTGATGCCATCAACCGTCTCTCCGACGCGGGCTGCGGTCTGACGATACGCGGTCGAGGCGGTCTCCGCCAGCCCGTCGAGCGACTCGGCTGCACGGCCGCGAATCTCAGCGGTCATTCGCGGCGCGAGCCACAGGACCACGCCTGCTCCAACGCACACGCCCATCAATAGTCCGAGTCCGAAGCCAGAATTGCGCTGATCCGTCGGTTCGTTCATGTGTTCGCTCCCTGAAACACTGTATGGCCTCTTGCGCACGTCAGATGTTCACAAGGACACAGACGAAGCGGGCGCGAGGCCGTACGATCTCGTGAGAGTCACCGCAACGCTCAGAAGGATCACATGTTCAAACACATCGCTATGTTGTCTACGTTCGGCATGCTCATGGTGGCGGCCGTTACCGCCCAGGGGCAGACGTCCGACTATCGCACGCTGTTCACCTTCAGCGCGCCCGTGATGCTGCCGGGGCTCACCCTTCCGGCCGGCACCTATGTGTTCCGCCTCGCCGATCCCAACAGCAGCCGCAAGGTCATCAACGTGCTGAGCGCGGACGGGAAGCGCTCGCTCGCCATGCTTCATACCATTCCGAACCGGCTGCTGAGGGCTCCGCAGGATCCCGAAGTCGCGTTCATGGAAACCGCTGCGGGCGGGCCGCTCCCGATCAAGACGTGGTGGTATCCCGGAAAGGCGATTGGCTACGAGTTCATCTATCCGCGGTCGCAGGCGCTGACGCTGACCAAGGTCACGTCGGAACCGGTGCTGACCACGAACACCGAGTCCACGGATCTCGAGACCGCCGAGCTGGCGCGTATCACCGCCGCGGGCGCTGCCGCGCCGGTTGTCGTGGACGACCCCTCGCCGATCGCCATCCCGACCGAACGTGTCCAGCGAGGTGAAATCGTCGTGGATGCAGGCGTCGCGCCCGAGGGGCAGCAGGTGCGGGCCGACCGGGAGCCCGTAGGTCCGGCGGCTCGTACTCGTCTGCCGCAGACCGCCAGTCCGATGCCGACGGTCGCGCTCCTGGGCGGCGCAGCTCTCGTGTCGGGTTTCGGGATGATGTTCTGGCGGCGGCGCACGTTGCCGATCACCCGCGGTCAGTGACGATGGGTGGGCGTGGCGTCGCCACGCCAATCATCGTGCGCGCCGAGCGGATGCCATGACGCCGCAGCTGTCGTTGGTCGATCGAGCGGGCGCCGGCGCGCTCGACGTTTGCGCGCTCATCGGAGAGGTGGCGACGTTCGGGGGACGCGCCCTGGTGGAAGCGGCGAGACCGCCCTACGAGCCGCGGGAAATCATCCGCCACGTCTATCAGTTCGGCTATCGCTCCGTGCCGCTGATTCTCGCGGCGGGGTTCGCCATCGGCGTCGTGCTGTCGATGCACACCCGCGCCTCTCTCGAGCAGTTTGGCGCCGAGGCGATGATCCCCGCCGGACTCGCGATCGCGTTCATACGCGAGACCGGACCGCTCGTCGCGGCGCTCCTGGTCGCGGGACGCGTCGGCGCCGGCATCGGCGCCGAGATTGGCGCCATGAAGGTCACCGAGCAGATCGATGCCCTCGAGGCCAGCGCCGTCGATGCGTTCAAGTACCTCGCGGTGACCCGCATCGTCGCGTTGATGATTGCGATGCCGCTGCTCACGATCATGATGGACTTCTCAGGCATCGTCGGCGGCTACGCGGCCGAAGCGTCGGTGTCCGGCATGTCCTGGCAGCAGTACTTCGAGCGTTCGTTCGCCTACGTCTACTACGCGGACATCGTTCCTGCCACGTTGAAGACCGTGGTGTTCGGCTTCCTGATCGCGTCGGTCTCCAGCTGGCTGGGCTTCACGACCACCCGGGGCACCGAGGGCGTTGGCGAGGCGTCGACCCGGAGCGTGGTCCTGTCCTCGATGCTGGTCATCTTGAGCGACGTGATCCTGGTGAAACTGATCTTCTTCTTCTACCCGCAGGTGTCAGGGTGAGCGCCGTGCGCTTCGAGCACGTCTCAAAAGCCTTCGGGACGAGAACGATTCTCGACGATCTGTCCTTCGAGGTTCCCGCGGGGCGTGCCTTCTGCCTGCTGGGCCGCAGCGGCACGGGTAAGAGTGTGACCCTGCGCCACATCGTCGGGCTGGTCCGGCCCGATCGCGGTCGCGTCCTCGTCGAGCAGCACGACATGACGACGATTGAGGGGCGCGAGCTGGCCGCCGTGCGCAAGCACATAGGCTTCCTGTTTCAGAATGCGGCGCTCTTCGATTCGATGTCGGTCGGCGACAACGTCGCGTTTCCGATGCGCCGCCACACCGAATGGTCGGAAGCCGACATCCGCGAGCGGGCGGCGCGGAAGCTCGCGGACGTCGGTCTCGAGCAGGAGTTCGACAAGATGCCGGCGGACCTGTCGGGTGGGATGAAGAAGCGCGCCGGCCTGGCCCGCGCCCTCGCGCTGGACCCGCCGATTCTGCTGGTCGACGAGCCCAGCGCGGGCCTCGATCCGATCACCGCGGCCGAGATCGACGACCTGCTCGTGAAGACCAAGCAGGCGGGCACCACCCTGGTCGTGGTGACGCACAACATCCCGAGCGCGCGGGTCATCGGCGACACGTTCGGCGTCCTGCACGGGGGCCGCATGCTCGCGGCCGGCCCCATCGAGACGCTCGACGCCAGCGAGGAGCCGATGGTCCAGGCGTTCATGCGCTCTCACGGAGGCGGCTGATGGCGACACCGGCAAGACTCGCAGGCGTCGGAGTGTTCGTGCTGGGCGGGCTCGTGCTGTTCGCACTCGGCCTGTTCATGATCGGTGATCGCCAGATGGCCTTCGCCAGGAAGTTCACGGTCTACACCGAGTTCACGAAGATTACCGGACTACAGCCTGGCGCTGTCGTCCGGATCCTCGGTGCCAAGGCGGGCTCGATCAGCCAGATCCTGCCGCCCGGCACGCCGAGCGCGAAGTTCCGGGTCAGACTCGAGATCGCCGAGAGCCTGCATGCGTTGGTGCGCACCGATTCGATCGCCACCATCGAGACCGAGGGGCTCGTGGGCGGCAGCTATCTCGGTATCGGCAGCGGGACCGACGCGGCGCCGCCGGTCGGGCGCGACGCGACGATTGGCAGCAAGGAGCCCTTCGAGATCTCCGATCTGATGCAGCAGATGGGCGACACGATCACGAAAGTGAACCAGACGATCGACGACATGAAGGGGGACGTGTCGAGTGCGGTCGTCGCGGTGGCCGACACCATGGGCAACGCCAACGCCCTCATCACGGACGTCAGCGACGACGTGAAGAAGATGGCGGCGTCAGGGGCGCGGATCTCCGACGACGCGTCGCACATCTCCGCGGGGATCCGCGGCGGCAAGGGCGTGATCGGCAAGCTGATGACCGACGACGAGCTCTATACCCGCGCCACCGCGATCGCACGCCAGACCGAGGAGGCGGCCGTCGGCGCACGCGACGTCGTCGCTCTCGCAAAAAAGGCCCTCGAGGGAATCCAGGCCACCGACGGCCCGGTTCAGGGGATCACCGCCGACCTCAAGCAGACGCTGGATGGCGCGCGCACGGCGATGGTCGGATTTTCCGAGAGCATGGATGCCCTGAAACACAACTTCCTGTTTCGCGGCTACTTCAACGGTCGCGGCTATTTCGATCTCGACGACATTTCCCCCGCGGCCTACCGTCAGGGCGCTCTCACGACGGGCGGCCGGCGGCAGGCGACACGCGTCTGGCTTCGCGCCGATGCGTTGTTCGAGCCCGAGTCGGGGTCTGAGGAGTCCGCCACCGAGCGCCTGACGGACGTGGGACGCACGCGCCTCGACGAGGCGATCGGGCCTTTTCTCAAATACGTGGCGTCTGGAACGGTGATCATCGAGGGCCACTCTCAGCAGGGTCCGCCCGACCAGCAGTACCTCCGGTCGCGTGCGCGCGCGTCGCTGGTACGCGAATACCTGATCGGCAGATTCGAGTTGGACCCTCAGACGACCGGCGTGATGGCGCTGGGCGCAGACTCCGGCGACAGCCCGGAGCGCATGCCGTGGGAAGGCGTAGCCCTGGCGGTCATCCTTCCAAAGGGGACGATCCGCAGCCCGGCGAAGTGAGCCGGCAACGGGATCGCGCCGCTCAGTCGTGGAGAACCACGCTCAGCAACGACTTGTTGACGGTGATGGGCCGCTTGCCGTCGTATTCGATGAACCCGAGCTTCTTGAACTTGTTGAGAAAGAAGTTCACGCGCGACCGCGTCGTGCCGACGATCTCGGCCAGCGTCTCCTGAGACACGTTCGGGACCGTCCGGATCGGGTCGTCCTGCTGTCCGTATCGTGCGAGCAGGAGGAGCGTGCGCGCCAATCGCTTCTCGCTCGAATTGAAGAGTTGATCGACCAGGTCCTCTTCGATGCGGATGTTGCGCTTCACCAGATGTGCGATGAACCGGTCTGACATGTCCTGCTGGCGCCGCAGCACCCGGACCATGTGGGCCGTTTCCACTCGCAGGATGTCGCTGGCCGTGATGGCCGTGGCGCTGCCCATCCGCACCAGCTGCCCGGCCAGGCTTCCTTCCCCGAAGAAGTCGCCTGGGCCGATCATGGCGATCACCGCCTCCTTGCCCGTCTTCGACAGCACCGACAACTTCACGCTGCCCGATTGCACGTAGAGCACGTGCTCGCAGGCGTCACCCTGGGCGAAGATCACCTCGCCGCTCTCGTAGTGGGCGATCGTCTTCGCGAGTCCGGTGGTGCCGAGAAACGCCGTCGCGTCGAATTCGGCGTCGGCGACTTCGTCGCGTGCGCGTACGGCGCGGCCCATGCAACAAGGATGGCATCGGGTCCGGCGGTGCGGCTGTTCTCTTCGGGACAGCCATCAGCCCCTACTTCCGGGTCTCATGACAGTGATGACCGCCGCCCAGTTGTACGACGCCCGCATGCTGATTCCTTGCGCGTTCGAACTGAACGCACCGCCTCACCGCCCCACTCGAGTCGGGGGCCCGGTGCCGGCAGTCCAGCTTCAGGACGCGCGCCCCAGCCCCGCGATCGCCGAGACGCCCTATGTGGTGGCCGCTCCATCCCGCCCGACGACCGTCGTGGGGCGCGCCGTCGCCGTCCTGGGCGACCTCGCGCTGATCATCGGCATCATCTTCGGCGTCGCTCTGGTGCCGGGCCTCGCCGTGATGGGCGTGCAGGCGGCGGTCGCGCTTATCGTGGACACGTTCAGTCGTCCCTGACCGGACCGGAGCGACACCATGGCTTTCACGCGTCCCGTCGTCGCGAGCATCCCGGCCGTCGAGCTGGGCCACCTGGATTGGTACCGGCAACTGGGCGCGAGCCACCGGCAACGCGATGAATCCGCAGCCGACGCCGCGCGCACGCTGCAGGACCGCGATCGGGAGCAGCAGCGTACGCTGCGCAGCCGCTGGCCCGGTGTCGTGGAGGCGATGCGTCACGTGATCAGGTGCTACAACGAGGGCGCCGGCCACGAAGCCCTGATCGCGTCCGAGGAAGCGAACGACAAGGGGCACGATCTGGTCGTTCAGGTGGTTGCCCGCGGACAGCAGACGCTGACGATGGCGCTGGTCGGCGGTGACCTGTGCGTGAGCACGACTCCCGCCGTGGCGGGCGCGGCCGATGACGGCAGACAGTGGATCACGCTCGACGAATCGAGTGATGAAACCGTTGCGGTCCACGCGCTCCGGCACTGGCTGCTGCGGCTGTAGCGGGGCCCTGTGCAGTTCAGGACAGCGGCTGCGCCCGAGTCGGCGGATCATGGCCAATCCTTGCTGAACGGCTTTCCCATGACGAGTGATTCCCGCGCCAAAGACAGCTTCCTCGGCGGCAATTCCCACGCGCCCGCCTTCCTCGCGCACGAGGTACGCAATCTCGTAAACGTGGCGATCCTGTCATTCGAGGTGCTCAAGACCACCGGCGCCGGCGTTGTCAGCGCCCAAGGGCAGACCCTCCGTCGCAGCCTCAACGACATCGGAACGTTGATCAATCGATCGCTGCTGGACGTGCGGAGCCTGCAGGACCGCACCCGAGACGTCATCGACATTCGCGACTTCATCACCGAGATCGAGGCCGCCGCGACGCTCGAGGCACGGGCCAAGGGAGCCCGGCTCGTCGTGCCGCCGATCATGCCCGGTCTCGTCGTCAAGGGGGACCGGCCGGAGCTTGCCGCCGCGGTCAGGAATCTCCTGCAGAACGCCGTCAAGTTCACCAGGCCTGGGACAACCGTCGACCTGCGTGTCGAACCAAGCGCGGATCGTGTGCGAATCGAAGTGCAGGACGAATGCGGGGGCCTTCCCGGCGGGCGCCCGGAGGATCTGTTCCGGCCGTTCGTGCAGCGCGGCCAGGACCGGTCGGGCCTCGGCCTGGGCCTCGCCTTGAGCCGCAAGGCCGTTGAGGCGTGCGGCGGCACCATCTCGGTGCGAGATCTCCCGGGCCAGGGCTGCGTGTTCGCCATCGATCTGCCGCGCTCCTGACGAGGAGCCGTGTGCAGTGCGGGACAGCGGTCGCGCCGCGTTCCGCGCATGATGTCGGCATGGTTCATCGGTTCTGTCTCGCCCTCCTCGTCGTCGCCTCCACCGCCAATCTTCTCGCCCAGAGCAAGGAAGCCCAAGGCAAGGAAGACGCCCGGCTCGAAACCGCCGGGCTGGTCATGGAGGAAATTCTCAACGTGCCGGACGGCATCCCGCAGGACCTCCTCGACAAAGCGGAGTGCGCCATCGTCGTGCCCTCGGTGACCAAGCTGGCCCTCGGCGTGGGCGGCAGCTACGGCCGTGGTGCGATGGTGTGCCGGACGGGCGCGGGGTTCGACGGGCCATGGGGCGCGCCGGCGATGTACGCGCTCGACGGTGGCAGTGTCGGTTTACAGCTCGGCGGACAATCCACGGATCTCGTCCTGCTGGTGATGAATGGGCGCGGCGTGGCCGCGCTGCTCGCCAGCAAGGTACAGCTCGGTGCCAGCATGTCCGTGGCCGCCGGCCCGAAAGGGCGTGATGCGGGCGCATCCACCGACGCGAGCCTGCGCGCCGAGATGCTCAGCTACTCGCGTTCGCGCGGGCTCTTCGCGGGAATGTCGGTTGAGGGGATGTCGTTGCGTCCCGACGATGACGCCAGCGCGCAGGTCTACGGTTATCAGGTCACGGCCCGCACCATCGTCACGGGGACAGAGACGCTGGTCACCGCGTCCGGGCGACGGCTCGTGGACGTCCTCCAGAAGCGCTCGGCGCTGAACACATCGGCCACTCGGTAAGCTGCGCGCCCAGTTCGCGCCAGGATCGCCTCATGAATTGCAGACCACTCCACGATCGACTCGTCGTACGCCGCCTCGAAGAAGGCGAGCAGACCGTCGGTGGCATCGTCATCCCGGACTCTGCGAGAGAGAAGCCGCAACGGGGAACCGTGATCGCCGCCGGGAGCGGCACCGTCAGAGACGACGGCACGCGCGTTCCGCTCGACGTCAAGCCAGGCGACCTGATCCTGTTTGGCAAGTACGCGAGCCAGGAAATCACGCTCGACGGCGAAGAGCTCCTGATCATGCGAGAGAACGAGGTCCTGGCCGTGATCCAGGATGCTCCGAAGGCAAACGAAGGCACCTGATGGCAAAAGACATCGTCTACGGCAATGACTCGCGGCAGGGAATTCTCCGGGGCGTCAACAGCCTCGCCAACGCGGTGAAGGTGACGCTGGGGCCCCGGGGGCGCAACGTCATCCTCGGGCGGCCCTTCGGTGCGCCGACCATCACGAAGGACGGCGTGACCGTGGCGAAGGAGATCGAACTGAAGGACCCGCTCGAGAACATGGGCGCGCAGATGGTCAAGGAAGTCGCGAGCAAGACGTCCGACGTCGCGGGAGACGGTACCACCACCGCAACGGTGCTGGCGCAGGCCATCTATCGCGAAGGCGCGAAGAACGTGACCGCCGGCGCCAATCCGATGGCTCTCAAGCGCGGCATCGACGCCGCCGTCCAGGCGATCACGGCGGAGCTCGCCCGCATGTCGAAGCCCGTGAGTGGGCCGATGATCGCGCAGGTCGGCACCATTTCCGCGAACCACGACGAAGGCATCGGCCGCATCATCGCCGAGGCGATGGAGAAGGTGGGCAAGGACGGTGTCATCACCGTCGAAGAAGCCAAGAGCATGGACACCACGCTCGACACCGTCGAAGGCATGCAGTTCGACCGCGGCTATCTATCGGCCTACTTCGTCACCGATCCCGAGCGGATGGAAGTGGTCCTCGAGAATCCGCTCATCCTGATTCACGAAAAGCGGATCGGCGTGATGAAGGATCTGCTGCCGGTGCTGGAGCTGGTCGCGCGGGCGGGCCGGCCGTTGCTGATCGTCGCAGACGAGGTCGAAGGCGAGGCGCTGGCGACCCTGGTGGTGAACAAGCTGCGCGGCACGCTGCAGGTGGCGGCGGTGAAGGCACCCGGCTATGGCGATCGCCGGAAAGCCATACTCGAAGACCTCGCCGTGCTCACGGGCGGCAAGGCGGTCACCGAGGATCTGGGCGTCAAGCTCGAAAGCCTCACGATTGAGGATCTCGGTCAGGCGAAGAAGATCACGATCAGCAAGGACACCACGACCATCGTCGACGGAGGCGGCACTGCGGAGTCGATCGCGGGGCGCGTCAAACAGCTCCGGGCGCAAGTCGAGGACACGAGCTCGGACTACGACCGTGAGAAGTTGCAGGAGCGGCTGGCCAAGCTGGTGGGCGGTGTCGCGATCATCAAAGTCGGGGCCGCGACCGAGACCGAGCTGAAGGAAAAGAAGGCCCGCGTCGAGGATGCCATGCACGCCACGAAGGCGGCCGTCGAAGAGGGCATCGTCGCGGGCGGCGGCGTGGCGCTGCTGCGCGCGGCGAACGTGCTCGACCAGGTCACCGTGGATGACGACGAGCGGATTGGCGTCAACATCGTCCGCCGGGCCATCGAGGAGCCGATGCGCTGGATCGCGACCAACGCCGGCCATGAAGGCTCAATCGTCGTGCAGCGAACCCGTGCGATGACCGGGCACGAGGGCTTCAATGCCCAGACCGAGCAGTACGAGGATCTGGTCAAGGCCGGAGTCATCGACCCGACGAAGGTCGTGCGCTCAGCGCTTCAGAACGCGGCCTCCATTGCCTCGCTCCTGCTGACCACCGAGGCGGTCATTTCGATGATGCCCGAGTCGTCTCAGAACGGCGCCTCCGCGATGAGCGGTATGGGCGGCGGAGGCATGTATTGACCACCTCGATGGGCGTGTCGCCGGTGCTTCCAGGCATCAACCCGCAAACGCCTGGGACCATGCCCAGGGCCGAGGACGACGAGGCCACGCGTGCGACCAGTCCTGAATTCCACGACCGGCCTGGTAGCGGCAGACACACCGCCGATCGGCTGAAATACTTCCAGGGAGACGGTGCCCGGATGAGCGAAGCAGCCCCGGATTCGGCGCACCTCATCGCCACGCTGCGCGAGCTCATCGAAGCGCTCGATGAACGGGTGCCGCAGGTCGAGCGGGCGGGCGAAGCGAAAATCGCCAAAGATGCGGCGGAACTCAGGGCGGCGGCGGTGAAGCGCATCGAAGACTTGACGCGCTCGACGCCGCGGCCGTAGCGCCCGCCGGCGTACCATCCATCTCGGCGCGGCGAACGCGCCGAGGGGGCCGCGAGATGGTGGTCGAGTACGCACTGCGCCCGATCGGAGTGGTCCGCTCGGGCTTGATCGATCGAAAGGGCGCACCGCGCCAGGGCTACGAGGGCGCGCCTGACGCGTCGATCGAGATCCACCCGGAATTCCAGCGGGGGCTCGACGGCCTGAAAGCGGGGGACGACGTCCTCGTCCTGACCTGGCTGCACGAGGGGCAGCGCGACGTGCTCGCGGTTCGCCCGCGCAAGGACCCGCGCAATCCGATCACGGGTGTCTTTGCGACCCGCTCGCCGGACCGTCCCAACCCAATCGGCCTGCATCGCGTGACGGTGACGCGCATCGACGGTGGCCGCCTGGACGTTCGGCCGCTCGAAGCGTCGACGGGACGCCCGTGGTGGACATCAAGCCGGTGCTCGAGCAGTCGAACGATGCGTAGGCGTTTACGTGGCTGCGGACCTATCAGGTCCGCCTTACGTACGTGGCTGCGGACCTATCAGGTCCGCCTACGCGAACGGGTTCTCGTCGGCGGTCGGGCCGTAGATCGACGGCAGCGGCACGCCGAGAAAGCGCAGATACACCGACAGCTGGCCGCGGTGGTGATACCAGTGGTTCAGCATGATGGCGCGCATGAACGCCGCGCGCGGCATCGCCATCACTTCACGCTCGCCGGCGACCATGCGCCACATCTCGGTGGCGGCCGCGTCGTCCATGCCGGTCAGCACGGTCCTGGCCTTCGCGACGCTCTCGTCGAACCGGCGCAGGAGCTCCGCGGTGTTCGGCGCCGCCGGCGGATCGGGGAATTCCGGCGCCTGCACCGGCGACGGGCGGGCGACGAACTCGGCCACGCCGCCCGGCACCATCGCGATGTGCATGGCGAGCTCGCCGAGCGTCCACGATTTCTCGTGCGGCCGCCACGACGTGCGGCCGTCGGGCACGCGCTCCAGCAGGCGCCGGGTCGTCGCTGCCTCCTGTTCGAGCTCCTGGAGCATGGTGTTGGCGATCGTGGTTGCGACAGTTGCGGCCATGGCTACGCCTCCACGCGCTGACGAACGCGATTGAAGATGTTCTTCCAACCCTGGCTCGCCGGAGCGCCGTAGCCGTCCGGGAACCGTCCGAACGCCGAATGCTTGAGCGTGATGAGCGTGCCGCCGTTCTCTTCCTTGAGCCGGTACTGCACGTTCGACGCGACCGCGAACGACATCCACAGCGGGCCGGTGACTTCGAGGAGCGCCGGTGCCTTGATCGCCTGCACGTGCCCCCACAAGTGGCCGTTGCCGTTTCCGAGATCGCGGAACCACCGTCCGCCCGGCCACGCTTCGAGCATCATCGGCATCGGCACGTCGTTCTGCCCGCGGTTCGACGGCCCGAGCTCTTCGAGCAGCGCCGCAAACGCCTTTTCGATGGGCGCCTGCACGCGAATCTCCTCCGTGATGTCGAGCGTCATCTGCTCGAGTCCTGAAGCAACTGCAGTCATGGTTCCTCCTTCGGGCAGGTCTAATAGACCTGCAGCTACGAACCCTCGGCGCGGTCTTTGATGCGGCCCAACTGACCCTGCCAGTAGCGCTGGAACTGGCTGGCCCACTCGTGGAGCGGGCGGATGGCCTCGTGGTTGGTGCGATACAGCGCCTGCCGGCCGTCGCGGCGCACGTCCACGAGCCCGACGTTCCGGAGCACGCCGAGGTGCTTGGAGACGGAGGGTTGCGGCAGGTTCAGCGCGATGACGATCTCGCCGACCGACCGCTCGCGGGCGGCCAGGTAGTCGAGGATGTCGCGCCGGCGGGGCTCGGCAATCGCGTTGAACGTGTCGGACGTGGTGGCCGCGCGGGGCATGAACGGGATCATATTCCCATTACGGAATATGTCAAGCCCGGCCGCCCTAGGACTTCGCGTCTCTCCAGTTGTCGGCGAAGCCGACGTCAACGTCGAGCGGCACGGCGAGCTTCACCGCGTTCTGCATCAGTTCCTTGACCATCGCCGACGCCTCGTCGGCGTGCTCCTTCGGCGCTTCGAAGACGAGCTCGTCGTGTACGGTCAGGATCATGCGCGTGCGGTTGCCGGGCTTGGCGAGCGCGGCGTGAATGTCGATCATCGCGCGCTTGAGCACGTCGGCCGCCGTGCCCTGGATCGGCATGTTGATGGTGGCGCGCTCGGCGGCCATGCGGATCTGGCCGTTGCGGCTGTTCAACTCGGGCACCAGCCGGCGCCGGCCGAACATCGTCTTCACGACGCCGCTCTTGCGCGACTCTTCGATCGTCGTGTCGATGTAGTCGCGCACCTTCGGGAAGCCGGCGAAGTAGGCGTCGATGAACGCCTGTGCCGCCTCCTTCGTGACGCCGATGTCCTTCGCCAGCGTGAAGGCGGTCTTTCCGTAGAGCAGCGCGTAGTTGATGATCTTCGCGCGGCGCCGCAGCTCGTGCTTGCCCAGCCCGCTGTCGGCGCCGAACACCTTCAACGCCGTGCGGTCGTGAATGTCCTCGCCAATGCGGAACGACTCGATGAGCGCGTCTTCGCCCGCCAGGTGCGCCAGCACGCGCAGCTCGATCTGCGAGTAGTCGGCCGAGATGAGCACGTGCCCGGGCGCGGCGACGAACGCGCTGCGGATCTGCCGGCCGATCTCGGTCCGAATCGGGATGTTCTGCAGGTTGGGATCGGAGCTGCTCAAACGTCCGGTCGCCGCCACCGCCTGATTGAAGCTCGTATGCACGCGGCCGGTCTCGGCATTCACGAGCAGCGGCAGCGCGTCCACGTAGGTGCCCTTCAACTTGTGGAGGCCACGGAACTCGAGAATCAGCTTCGGCAGCTCGTGCGTGAGTGCGAGCTCCTCGAGCACTTCGACGGCGGTCGACGCGGACCGTGTGCCACCGGTCTTCTTCAGCACGGGCAGGTTCAAGCGATCGAACAGCACCTCGCCGAGCTGCTTCGGTGAGCTGATGTTGAACTCGCCGCCGGCCAGCTCGTGGATCCGCGAGGTGAGCGCCAGCAGCTGGTTCTCCAGCTGCGCGCCCTGCTTCGCCAGCGCCTCGGTGTCGACGCGAATGCCGGCGCGCTCGATATCGGCCAGCACGTCCACCAGCGGCAGCTCGAGGTCGCGATTGACCGCCGCGAGCTGCTCGGTCTCGAGCAGCGGCGCCAGCTTGCGCGACAGCTGGCGGGCCACGTCCACGCGCTCGCACGCCAGCTTCAGCACGGCCTCCGGCTCGAGCCGTGAGAGCGGCACCGCCTTCACGCCCTTCCCGGCCACGCTCTCCTGATCGATCGCCTTGTAGCCCAGATGCTCGAGCGCGATCTCGGGCAGCCCATGGCTCGAGCGGTTGGCGTCGAGCAGATAGCTGCCGAGCATCGCGTCGAACTGGACGCCGCGCAGCGTCACGCCGTAGCGGGCCAGCAGGATGGTCTCCTGCTTCAGGTCGTGCCCGAGCTTTCTGACGTTCGGATCTTCGAAGATCGGCTTCAGGCGGCTGATCACGGTCAGCAGATCGAGCTGGTCCGGCCGGCTGGCGGCGCTGAGCAGATCGCCGCCGCCGTCGCCGCTTTCGTGACCCACCGGCACGTACGACGCCTGGCGATCCGCCACCGTGAACGTGAAACCGACGATCTCGGCGCGCACCGCGGCCACGTCGTCGGTCACGATCCGGACGGCGAACTCCTTCGCCTCGGTGAGCCGCCCGACGAGCGCGTCGAACGCCGCACCGCTCGTCACGAGCTCGTACTCGTGCGGCGTGGACTCCATAGTCGGCGCGTAGTCGTTGACCAGCGTGCGGAAGGCGAGCCGCGTGAAGAGCTCGTAGCACTTCTCGCGCGACGCGCCCCGGTAGGCGAATGCCGCGACGTCCACGTCGATCGGGACGTCGGTGCGGATCGTCACCAGCTCGCGGCTGCGAAGTGCCGCGTCGCGGTGCGTGGTCAGCGTTTCGGCCTGCTTCGGCTTCAGCTCCGCCGTGCGCTCGAGCAGGGCGTCGAGACTGCCGAACCGCGTCAGCAGGTCGATCGCGCCCTTCTTCCCGATGCCGGGCACGCCGGCCACGTTGTCGCTCGTGTCGCCCACGAGCGCCAGCACGTCCACGACTTGCGAGGGCTTCACGCCGAACTTCTGGACGACGCCCGCTTCGTCGAACCAGGTGCCGTCTTCGCGCGGGTCGTACACCTTCACGTGCGGGTCGATGACGAGCTGGAAGAAGTCCTTGTCGATCGAGACGACCGCCACGTCGTAGCCCGCCGCGACCGCCTTCACCGCCAGCGTGCCGATCACGTCGTCGGCCTCGTAGCCGGGCGACGTCAGGATCGGTACGCCCATCGCCTCGCACGCCTCGTGCACCCAGCCGATCTGTTCGGCAAGGTCGTCGGGCATGGCGGCGCGGTTGGCCTTGTAGTCGCTGACGATCTCGTCGCGGAAGGTCTTGCCCCGCAGGTCGAACGATGCCGCGATGAAGGCCGGCGAGTGATCCGCCATCAGCTTGCGCAGCATCGTCACGAACAGGTAGACGGCGTGCGTCGTGGAGCCTTCCTGGTTCGACAGCCCGCCGCCGCGCATCGCGTGGTACGCGCGATACATCTGCGAACTGCCGTCGATCAGGAAGAGCCGTGGGCGGGGCATGTCGGGGCGCAGCCGCCCGTCTTCAGACCGGCCGCATCGGAAGGATATCATTGAGGATTCATGCCGCTCGTCGTGCTTCTCATCTGCGCGCTCGCCGTTTCGGCCTGCGGCGTCCGCTCGCCGTTCAAGCCCCAGCCGGAGTACGAAGAGGAGATCTATCTCGCGCTCGACGGTAGCGCGACGGTGAACGTGAACGCGTCGATTGCGTCGCTCGTGGCGCTGCGCGGCGTCGATCTGCCGACGGGCGTGCGCGAACGCGTCGATCGTGGTGACGTGCGTCGCTTCTTCGAGGGCCCCGGCGCGACGGTGACGAGCGTCAGCCTGTCACGGCGCCACAAGCGGCGCTTCGCGCACGTGTCGATCAACGTGGACGACGTGCGGAAGCTGTCGCGGCTGGCGCCGTTTGCGTGGTCGCGCTACCAGCTCGACCCGCGCGAGGGCGCAGTGGACTTCCAGCAGACGGTCGGCAAGGGCACGGGGCGGCCGGTGAGCAACGTCGGCTGGGATGGATCCGAGATCGTGGCGTTCCGCATGCACATCCCGAGCGAGATCCTGTTTCACAACGCGTCGGGTGTGCAGCGCGGCAACATCCTGGAGTGGGATCAGCCGCTCTCGGCGCGGCTCACGGGCGAGGCGCTCGATCTGCAGGTGAACATGGAGCCGCGCTCGATTCTGTATTCCACGCTGCTGCTGTTCGGGGCAACCATCCTGGCGGCGGCCGCCGCCTTTGCGATTGCGATCTGGCTGATCGCGCGAAAGGGCCGCCCGGCGGAAGCCGCGCGGCCCTAGCGTCTTCGTAGGGGCCGCCTTCAGGCGGCCCAACCTTAGAGCTTCTCGAGCTCTTCCTTCGCTTCCTGCGTCGTCTTCAGCTCGTTCTTGATGTCGAACGCCAGGAAGTTCGACGCGATCGAGCGGGCGATCATCCGGTCCACGTTGTTGTTCACCACGCCCTCGAGCGTCACGCGCCCGTGCTCCACGATGATGTGGATGGGCGGGTTGACCATCGACCCGTAGCCGCGGAAGTGCGGGCTGCCGTAGATGGCGCGCGCGAGACGGATGCGCAGCGAGTCGTCGAACTGCGAGACGGGCAGCTCCTTGATCCGGTTGACGACCTGCGTCACGCCGTCCACGCGGCTGACGCGACGCTCGATGTCGCTGCTCTTGTACGGCATGGTCACCCAGCCGGTGAGCGTGACGACGCCGTCGTTGATCTGCATGTTCACGCTGTCGAAGATCGTGAAATGCGTGTAGTTCAGCACCTGCTTCTGCACGGCTCTGAACATTTGCAGGTTCTCGCTGTTGGCGGCCGCGGCCGGTGTCGTGAAGCCGAAGGCGCCGAGTGCGATGACGAGTGCCGCGGTGGCGGTGAGTTTCCTGAACATGACCTCTCTCCGATCGAATCTATCGAGACTTACGGGCGTTCCCGGGTCCCGGATTTCAGATGCCATGTACTGAGGCAAGGAGCTTGCCAGCGCGGATCGTTCGGAATCTGACGAGACGTTGAAGGAAGTCTGAAGATTGTCCTAAGCGCAGGACGCTCGACGAGGGCGGACCTGACAAGCCGCAGCTACGTACGTAGAGGGCGGTCTTCAGACCGCCCTACACGAGGAGCATCGTGGCGATGCCGGCGCCGATGAGCAGGATCTGGCGCAGCGAGCTGGCGTCGGTGCGGCCGCGGTGCAGCCCGGGAATCAGATCCGCCATCGCGACGTAGAGGAAGCTGGCGGCGGAGAGCGCCAGGAAGTAGGGCAGCAGTGCGGGAATCCTGTCGAACGCGACGAACGCCGCGATGGCGCCGACGATGCTCGCGAGCGCCGAGAGCACGTTGAGCATCAGTGCCTTGCTGCGCGAGTAGCCGGCGTGCAGGAGGATGGCGAAGTCGCCCACTTCCTGCGGGATCTCGTGCGCGGTCACGGCCACCGCCGTGGTGATGCCAAGCGGCAGCGACGTCATCGCGGCGGCGGCAATCACCGCGCCGTCCACGAAGTTGTGGAAGGCGTCGCCCACGACCACCGGCAGCACGGCGCCGTCGTGCACCTCGCAGTCGTGCGTGTGGCAGTGCCGCCAGAGCACCAGCTTTTCCAGAACGAAGAACAGCAGGATGCCCAGCAGGAGCACCGGGAAGACTTCACGCGGCGGCAGCTGCTCCAGCGTCTTCGGCAGGATGTCCAGCATCGACGCGCCAAGCAGCGCGCCGACGGCGTAGCTCACCAGCCATGGAATGAGTTTCGTGCGCGCGGGCTCCTTGATCAGCAGGATGCTGGACGACACGAGCACCCCGCCCAGGCCGCCGAGGATGGTCAGCCCGAGCACGAGAAGGAACGTAGACACGAAAGGCCATCATAGCTCGGCGGCCGTGTAGCCGCGGCGTGCGCGCACGGTGAAGCTGCGATTGCGCACCTCGACACGGATGGGATGCCAGCGGCCGTCGCGATCCTCGGTGCTCGAGTACGCCAGCGAATACTGCTTGCTCAATTCGTCGGCCAGGCGCGCGGTGGCCGCCTGCAGATCGCCGAAGCCGCGGACGATCTCGGTGCGGCCGCCGGTATCGTCGGTGACCTCGCGCAGCGCATCGGGATTCACCCGCTCGCCGCTGTTGCGCCCCCACGTGCCGCTGTTGCCGCCGCCCCCGCCGCCGATGATCGGCGGAATCTGGATGGGCCCGCGCGGCCGCGACGGTGGGAACGGGTTCGGAATCGGCCAGCCGACTGGCGGCCGCGTGCGGCCGCTCGATTCGTTGCGCACCGCGCCGTCCACGCCGAGCGCGTACACGAGCACCTCGCTGTCGCGAATCTCCTGCCGCAGGCGCGCCACCGAAATGCTGCTGTTCGTGTCGTTGCCGTCCGAGATGACGAGCACCGCCTTCTTCTTGTGCCGACCGGCGGCGGCCATCGGCAGCGCCTTGGCGATGGCGTCGTAGATCGCCGTGCCGCCAATCGGATCGACGCGCGATACCGCGCGGCTGATCGCGGCGCGATCGGTCGTCCACGCCTGTGCGACGCGTGCGGTGCTGGCGAACTCCATGAAGAAGAGCTCGTCCTCGCGTCCGAGCAGGTCGTAGATGAAGCGATCGATGGCCGAGCGCGCCGCGGCCATCTTGTCCGCGGTCATGCTGCCGCTGGCGTCGAGCAGGATGCCGAGACTGACCGGCGCCCGCTCGCTGCTGAAGTGCGAGATCTCCTGCCGGTGCCCGTTCTCGAACACCGCGAAGTCGTCTTTCGTGAGCGACGGCACGAAGCGGCCGTACTCGTCGGTGACCGTGGCGGTGACGTTCACGAGGTCCACGCCGCTCTTGAAGCGGAACCCTTCCTGCGCGTGGACGCCCAGGCCGCCCACCGCCGCAGCGATGAGCGTCGGAAGGAGCAGGGCGCGGAGCAACCGGCGCGGCGTCGAGCGAGAGTGGGATGAAGTCATGGCGTGGCGATGGCTGCCGTGCGACCTGGACGGCGGTCGACGTGTGTGAGCGGGCCGAGCGGCGTTTCGAACCGCACCTGATAGCGGCGCACGTCGAGCGCGCCGGAGACGGACACCCGGAAGGACGACTCGCCGTCGAGATCCAGCGTGGCGTCGTCGAGCGGCGCGTCGCCGCTGGCGACGAAGCGGCCAGCCGCGTCGCGCGCGGTGACGGTCGCGGTCACGGGTGCCGCGTTGCGGCCGCGCACCCGCACCGTACCCGTCACCGTGAAGAGATCGCCGGCGCGCTCGTGCCGCATGTCGAGCAGCTCGAGCGACTGCGGCTGCTGCGCCACATGCGGCGCCGCCGCCTGCCGCGGTCCGCGCGTGACGAACAGCGCGGCGACGACGAGCGCGAGCGGAACGACGCCGGCGGCGATGATCCAGCCGTGCCGTCCGAGGGGTACGTAGCCGCCGGTCTCCGCCTCCGCGCCGCTCAACACAGCGGCGCTACGGCGCGACTCGCCGTAGCCTTGGCGGTTCAGACCGGCCCCAGCGGTGCCCGGTTCGGCTGAGAACGGGTCGAGCGGCCCGTCGACGCACGCGGCCAGCGCGGCGACGCGGGCCGCCGAGCGTTGCTGCGCGTCGCGGCGTTGGTTCCACGCCGTGTAGGCCAGACCGAGCGCGACGGCGACGGCAACGAGGGCTAACAGTGTCATCGCAGGTTGAACTCCATGGCTACTTCCACGACGACGTCCACCGGGACGCCAGCGCGGCGGGCAGGCGTAAAGCGCCACTGCCGCACCGCCTCCTGGGCGCGTTGGTCGAGGCCGAAGCCGAGGCCTCGCGTCACGCGCGCGGATCCCACGGTGCCGTCGGCGCGGATGACGACTTCCATCAGCACGTCGCCAATGACGTTGGCGCGCCGCGCTTCCTCCGTGTACGTTGCCTTGACCTCGCGCAGCAGCCGCGGCGGCTCGATCCCGCTGCCCGGCCGGTAGGGACCGCCGCCGAAACCGCCGCCTTCGCCATCACCAACGCCGGCGCCGCGTCCGGGTCCGTTGCCGCCGTCCCGCCCCGTGCCAGCTCCGTCCACCCCAGGTCCCGCGCTCGCGGTCGCATTCACGGGCCCGTCGATGACGCCCTCGCGACGATCGACGGCCGCGGCCACCGGCGCGAGCGGCGCGTCGATTGTCTTGGCGGGAATCGGCTCGGGCTCCGGGGCCGGAACCGGTTGAGGTGCCCTCTGGGGCACCGAGACGGCGGCCACCTCGTGCGTTTTCGCCGGCTCGAGCATTCGCGACGGAGGACGCGGTGCACGAGCACCGCCCCCGCCGCCTCCGCCGCCGGGACCTGGCTCGACGAGAAACACGAGGTGGCTGTTCTGGGGCGTGCTTTCAGTCGCGGCCACCGATGTGGCTGACCGTCCCAACACGAGGATGGCAAGCACCACGGCGAGGTGGACGGCCACCGACCACACACCGGGACGGGGCATCGCGCCGCGCCCCTGGGCCGACAACTCGAACAGATCGTCCGTGGCGGTCTGGCTGGACAGTAGCGCCGAATGGCGCAACGCGCGCGTGGCCGCCATCGCATCAGCCTCGGCCACGAAGCGGGTGCCTGGGACCAGCGGCAGGCGGCCGCGCGACACGAGCGCCTCGACCGCGGCCGCATCCACGTAGGCAGCGCGCGCGATCTCGTCGAACGAGTACACCTCGGGTAACCCTGCGGGCATGGCAGATGGAGGTGAGGCAAAACCCTTGCCTCGTTTGGAGCCGCTGTTTGTTCGGAAAAAGAGCCGCCGCCGTCGGCGGGATCCACGCCGCCGTCCACAGGAGAGGGCGTCGCCTAGGTCTTCAGACCTTCGGCGAACTTCAGCCCCTCGCGGTCGCCCAGGTCGCGGACCGCCGTGAAGCCCGCGTCGCGGAGCGCCGCCGGCGTCCCGCCCGCGGCATCGTAGGCGGCCTGGGCCGCCGGAGCCGAGCGGAGCATCGACCGCAGCCCGGTGGCCGTGCCGGGCTCGATGGCGAGGAGGCGGCCGCCCGGCCTCAGCACACGACGCGCGTCGCGCAGCACCGCCACGCGTGCGTCGCCGCCCGCCGTCGCGAGCTGGCCGCTGGCGCTGTGCATCACCACGAGATCGAACGCGCCGTCATCGAAGGGAAGGGTATCGAGCGAGCCCACGCGCACTTCCACGAGGACGCCCACCTTCTTCGCGCCGCGCTGCACCTGCACTGCCTCGCGGTCGTTCGAGACCATGTGTGCCGCGGTGCCGCTCAAGCCGGTTTTCGCCGCGAGCTGACCGGCCAGCGTGGTGTCGTCGACGCCGATTTGCAGCAGGCGTTCGCCAAGCTTGACGCCCGCCATCGAGACCGCGAGCGGGTCGATGTCGAGCCTGCGGAACGAGAACAGAGCCATCAGCTCGAAATGATATAGTGGCCGATTGTGACTCAACCAATCGACATCGCCCCCGCGAAGGGCAAACTAGGCCTTCTCCTGGTCGGTCTAGGGGCGGTCAGCACCACCACGATTGCCGGCGTGATGGCCATCCGCAAGGGTCTGGCCCAGCCGATCGGCTCGCTCACGCAGATGGGCACGATTCGCCTCGGCAAGCGCACCGAAGCCCGCGCGCCGAAGATCAATGAATTCCTGCCGCTGGCGGGCCTCGACGACATCGTGTTCGGCGGCTGGGACATCTTCGAAGAGGACTGCTACGCCGCCGCCCGCGTGGCCGGCGTGCTGGAGAACTCGCAGCTCGATCAGGTGCGTTCGGAGCTCGAGGCCGTGAAGCCGATGCCGGCCGTGTTCGACCAGCGCTACGTGAAGCGGCTCGACGGTCCGAACGTGAAGAAGGGCAAGAACAAGAAGGACCTGGCCGAACAGCTCATCGCCGACATCCGCGCGTTCAAGGAAAAGAACGGCTGCGACCGGCTCGTGATGCTGTGGGTGGGCAGCACCGAAGTCTTCATGAAGGAAGGGCCGGTCCACCAGACCATCGCCACCTTCGAAAAGGGGCTCGAGGAGAGCGACGACTCGATCCCGTCGAGCATGGTCTACGCCTACGCCGCGCTGCGCGAAGGCATTCCGTTCGTCAACGCCGCGCCCAACCTCACGGCCGACGTGCCGGCCCTGCAGGAGCTGGCGGCGCGCAACAAGTCGCCGCTCGCCGGCAACGACATGAAGACGGGGCAGACGCTGATCAAGACGATCATCGCGCCCGGTCTGAAGGCGCGCCTGATCGGCGTCAACGGCTGGTACTCGACGAACATCCTCGGGAACCGCGACGGCGAGGTACTGGACGATCCGGAGTCGTTCAAGACGAAGGAAGAGAGCAAGAAGAGCGCGCTCGACTACATCTTCCAGCCGCACCTCTATCCCACGCTCTACGGCGATCTCACCCACGTGGTGCGCATCAACTACTACCCGCCGCGCGGCGACAACAAGGAAGGCTGGGACAACATCGATCTGATCGGATGGCTCGGCTATCCGATGCAGCTCAAGATCAACTTCCTGTGCCGCGATTCCATCCTGGCGGCGCCGATCGTGCTCGACACGGCGCTGTTCATGGACCTGGCGAAGCGGTCGGGGATGTCCGGCATCCAGGAGTGGCTCTCGTTCTACTTCAAGAGCCCGATGCACGCGCCGTCGGTGTACCCGGAGCACGACCTGTTCATCCAGCTGATGAAGCTGAAGAACACGCTGCGCCACATGATGGGCGAAGAGCTCATCACGCATCTGGGCCGGGAATACTACGATTAGCGCCTGATCGGACAGCCGCGCATGACTCGCTCAGCAGCGCTCGGCGGCCTCTTCATCGGTGTGCTCTCGGCACTGCCGATCGTGGGCGCCGCCAATTGCTGCTGCTGCCTGTGGATCGTGTCGGGCGGCGCGCTCTCGGCGTATCTCGAAGTCCAGCAGAAGAACCGGTCGCTCACGACCGGTGAGGGTGCCGCGGTCGGCGCGCTCGCCGGCGTGATCGGCGCCTTCGTGTGGCTGCCAATCGTCATCATGGTCTCCATCGTGCTGGGGCCGCTGCAGCAGGCCTTCTTCGAGCAGATCGCGCAGAACGCACGCGAGATGCCGCCCGAGGCCCGCGAGATCCTGGAAAACATGGGCGGCCGCAGCACGGCCGCCTACTTCGTGCTCTTCTTTCCGCAGCTCTTCATCGGCGCGCTCTTCGCGGCGATCGGCGGCATGCTGGCCGCGGCGTACTACAAGAAGGAAGTGCCACCGGCGCTCGGCGGCACGTGGGTGCCACCGGTTCCTCCGCAGTAACCCGAACGGGTAGGGCGGGGCTTCAGCCCCGCCGGCGCCGCTGAAGCGGCGCCCTACGATCGAAGTATCCTGATCGGCGCTCATGGCTGACCAGAACCCTCCTGCCGAACTCTCCGATCTGCTCCAGGAAGACCGCCGCTTTCCGCCCTCCGATGCGTTCCGCGCGGCGGCGGCGGCCAACGACGAAGACGTCTACGCCCGCGCCGAGCGCGACCCGGAAGGCTTCTGGGCGGCGTTCGCGAAAGAGCTCGAGTGGTTCACGCCGTGGACGCAGGTGCTCGAGTGGAAGCCGCCCCATGCGAAGTGGTTTCTCGGCGGGACGCTGAACGCGAGCGTCAACTGCGTCGATCGCCACGTGCGCGGCCCGCGCCGCAACAAGGCGGCCATCATCTGGGAGGGCGAGCCGGGCGATCGCCGCACGCTCACCTACTTCGATCTCTATCGCCAGGTCAGCCAGTTCGCCAACGTCCTCAAGTCGCTGGGCGTGAAGAAGGGCGACCGCGTCGCGCTGTATCTGCCGCTCGTGCCCGAGCTCGCGATCGCGATGCTGGCGTGCGCGCGCATCGGCGCGGTGCACTCGGTGGTGTTCGGCGGCTTCAGCTCGGAATCGCTGCGCGACCGCATCAACGACGCGCAGGCGACGCTCCTCGTCACCGCCGACGGCGGCTGGCGTCGAGGCCAGGTGGTGCCGCTCAAGCAGATGGCCGACGTGGCGCTCGAGGGCACGCCGTCGATCGAGAACGTGGTCATCGTCCAGCGGCTGCACGGCGCGCCGGTGCCGGTGCACGTGAAAGAAGGGCGCGACCACTGGTATCACCGCCTGATGCAGGACGCTTCGTACGTCTGCGAGCCCGAGCGCATGGACGCGGAGGACATGCTCTACACGCTCTACACGTCGGGCACGACGGGGAAGCCGAAGGGCATCGTCCACACGACGGGCGGATACCTGGTGGGCACCTACGCCACGACGAAGTGGGTGTTCGATCTGAAGGAAGACGACGTCTATTGGTGCACCGCCGACATCGGCTGGGTGACCGGGCACAGCTACGTCGTCTACGGCCCGCTCTCGAACGGCGCCACGGTGGTGATGTACGAGGGCGCGCCCGACTGGCCGCAGAAGGATCGCTTCTGGGAGATCGTGGAGCGCTACGGCGTGACGATCTTCTACACCGCGCCCACGGCCATCCGCGCGTTCATGAAGTGGGGCACCGACTGGCCGGCGAAGCACGACATGTCGTCGCTGCGCCTGCTCGGATCGGTGGGCGAGCCGATCAATCCCGAGGCGTGGGTCTGGTATCACCGCTTCATCGGCGGCGAGCGCTGCCCCGTGGTGGACACCTGGTGGCAGACTGAAACCGGCGCCATCATGATCGCGCCGCTGCCGGGCATCACCTCCACGAAGCCGGGGTCGGCCACGCGTCCGTTCCCGGGCATCAAGGCGGAGCTCAAGACCGACAAGGGTGCTTCGATCGAGGGCGCGGGTGGTGGCCTGCTGGCGCTCACGCGCCCGTGGCCCGCGATGCTCCGCGGCATCTACGGCGATCCCGACCGCTACGTGAAGCAGTATTGGAGCCGCTGGACACCGGACATCTATTTCACCGGCGACGGCGCCAAGCGCGATACCGACGGCTTCTTCTGGCTGCTCGGGCGCGTGGACGATGTGCTGAACGTGGCCGGCCACCGTATTGGGACGATGGAGGTCGAGAGCGCGCTCGTCGATCACCCGAAGGTGGCCGAGGCGGCAGTCGTCGGCCGGCCGCACGAGCTCAAGGGGCAGGCGGTGGCAGCCTTCGTGACGCTCAAGGAAGGAAATGCCGGGAGCGAGACGCTGGTGGCGGACCTGAAGGCGCACGTGGTGCAGAAGATCGGCGCCATCGCGCGGCCCGACGACATCATCTTCACCGCGGACCTGCCGAAGACCCGGTCCGGCAAGATCATGCGGCGCCTGCTGCGCGATATTGCAGAAGGCAAAGCGCTTGGCGACACGACCACCCTGGCGGATCCTGGTGTCGTGGCGAAGCTCAAAGAGCAGTACCAGGACGAACACTAAAGGCCTTTAGCCTCTGGCCTTTAGCCTCTAGCAAGAGCTTTGGAAGGCCAAAGGCTAGAGGCCAAAGGCAACGGAACTCATCGAGGCAGCTGGGCGTAAGAGACACCGATGGCGTTGATTGAGACCCGTGACCTTTGGAAGACCTACGTAATGGGGGAGGAGGAAATCCACGCCCTGCGGGGGGTCTCCATCCAGATCGAACGCGGCGAATACGTGGCGATCATGGGACCCTCGGGGTCCGGAAAATCCACGCTGATGAACCTGATCGGCTGCCTCGACACCCCGTCGAAGGGCAGCTACCTGCTGAACGGCAAGCAGGTCAGCGAGATGAACGACAACGAGCTGGCCCGCATCCGCAACCAGGAGATCGGGTTCGTCTTCCAGACCTTCAACCTGCTGCCACGAGCGTCGGCCCTGCAGAACGTGGAGCTGCCGCTCGTGTACGCGGGCATTCCGTCGAAGGATCGCCAGAAGCTGGCGAAACACGCGCTCGATCGTGTCGAGCTCACGTCGCGCATGACCCACAAGCCCAACGAGCTCTCCGGCGGCCAGCGCCAGCGCGTGGCGATTGCGCGCGCCCTCGTGAACAATCCGTCCATCCTCCTTGCGGATGAGCCAACCGGCAACCTCGACTCGAAAACGGGCGCCGAAATCATGGCCCTGTTTGCCAAACTGCACGAGGCCGGGAATACGATCGTGCTCGTGACGCACGAGGCCGACATCGCGGCCTTCGCGCATCGCACCATCTCGGTGCGCGACGGGCAGGTCGAAAAGGACGTTCGCCGGGCGGCCTGATCTGCACGCCGCGCCCGCTGTGAGGCGCCGGTGACGACACAACAGAGCGACAGCGGGCCGGGACCTGTCCGGCTCTACCACGACCTGCTCGACGCGTGGAACCGCCGCGACGCCGCCGCGATGGCGGCGCTCTTCACCCACGACGGCAGCCTGGTCGGATTCGACGGCAGCCAGATCGACGGCGGCCCGAGCGCCGTCGAGTCGCACCTCTCGCCAATCTTCGCCAGCCACGCCACGCCCGCTTACGTGGGCAAAGTGCGCGAGGTGCGCGAGCTCGCGCCGAAGGTGAGCCTCGTGCGCGCCGTGACCGGCATGGTGCAGGAGGGGCGGCACGAGCTGAACCCGTCGCTCAACACGATTCACACGCTGGTGGCCGTGGAGGGCGGCGGCACGTGGCGCGCGGCGATGTTCCAGAGCACGCCCGCCGCCTTTCACGGGCGGCCCGACCTGTCGCACGCGCTGACGGACGAACTGCGCGCGCTCCTGGCGACGCCGGCCGCCGCGGGAGCGGCCACCGGGCCCGAAGCGTCGATGACCGGCGTCGGCAACACGGCGCGGTGGATTGCCGCCAGCCGCGCCAAGGAAAGCGAGCTCGCGCTGCCGCTCTTCAGCGACCCCTACGCGCGCGAGCTGTCGGGCGAGGCCGGATTCGAGCTGCAGAAACACATGCGCACCGCCATGGGCGCGCCCGGTGACGGCCCGGATCTGTATCTCTCGATCCGCACCAAGTTCCTCGACGACGCGCTGGTGGATGCGGTCCGGACGCGCAATCTGCATCAGGTCGTGATCCTCGCGGCCGGCATGGACACCCGCGCGTTCCGCATCCCGTGGCCATCGGCGGTGAAGGTGTTCGAAGTCGATCGCGACGAGATCTTCGATCACAAGGAATCCGTGCTCGGGCGCGCGGGCGCGTCGCCGTCGTGCGATCGCCACATCGTGCGGGCCGATCTTGCGCGTCCCTGGACCGCGGCGTTGACCGCCGCCGGGTTCGAGCGATCCAAGCCGGCGGGCTTCCTCGTGGAAGGGCTGCTGATGTATCTCGAGGAGCCCGAGGCGCTGGCGCTGATCACGGCGATCAACGGCATTGCCGCCCCCGGCAGCTGGATTGCGCTCGACGCCGTGAATCCCGAGGTGATGACCTCGCCCTACATGTCGCGCTACATGAACGCGCTGCGCGAGGCGGGGAGCCCGTGGAAGTTCGGCATCGAGGATCCGGAATCGTTCTTCCGGCAGCGCGGCTGGGCGGCCACGGTGGTGCAGCCCGGGGATCCGGAAGCCAGCTACGGCCGCTGGCCGTTTCCAACGGCGCCGCGCGCCGTCCCCGGTCTGCCGCGGACCTTCTTCGTCACCGCCGGGAGAGCATCGTGAAGGATCAGAGCGCAGCGTTGAAGGCGGTCGCGTCCGACGCGCGAGCCGGCACCCGGGGCGCGGTGCTGCTGGCTGGCGCCGCCGGTGCCACCGCGGCGAAGGCCGCGGCCGGACTGGCCGCTGAACTCGGCACCACGGTGACTCGCGTCGATCTCGCCGCGACGGTCGGCAAGTACATCGGCGAGACCGAAAAGCATCTCGAGACGGTGTTTGCGGAAGCGGAACGCGCCGGCGCCGTGCTGCTCTTTGACGAGGCCGACGCGCTCTTCGCCAAACGCACCGGCGTCAAAGACTCGCACGACCGCTACGCCAACCTCGACGCCAGCTCCCTGCTCGCCCGCGTCGAGGAGTACGACGGCGTGTTGCTGCTGGCCACGAACCTGCGCGCCAACATCGACCCGGCCTTCACCCGCCGGCTCCGGCGGGTCATCGACTACACGCCGCGCTGAACCGCCGCTGCGCTACGATCTCCGGCCGAGGGGACGCGTATGCGGAGACCGGGCTTCGTGGTGGTGGCGGCAGTGGTGGCGTCTGCGATCGGGCTCGCGGCGCAGGGGCCGCGTGCCGGCGGGCCGACGTGCGATCGACGCTGCCTGTTGCAGGTGATGTTCGAGTACACCGAGGCGATCACCGACAACGACCTGTCGAAGCTCCCGCTCGCGCCCAAGGCACGCGCGACCAGCAACGGCACCGAGACGCCGCTCGGCAAGGGCGACGTCTGGGGCCCGGCGCGACGGCTGCCCTATCGTCAGGTGTTCGTCGATCCGGTGACGGGCGCGGCCATCTTCTACGGCGTCGTCACGATGTCCACGCGGCCGCCGCAGCCCGGCGCGCCGGCGCTCGAGACGCCTCGCTGGTGGTATTACGTCGCCCGCTTGAAGGTCGAAGGGCGGCGGATCACCGAGGTCGAGGAGATTGCCTACGAACCGCCGCCAAACGGGTTCGGCGCCACGCCGTCGTCCCAGACGCTGCCGGATCGCATCTTCGACACCGTCTTGCTCGAAAGCGAACGGTCCACCCGCGAGCAGCTGTTCGACATCGCCAACAAGTACTTCGACGCGGTGTCGCACCGCATCGACTATCGCCAGGTGCCGTGGCACCCCGAGTGCCAGCGCATCGAGCTGGGCGTGTTTACCGTCAACGCGCCGCGCACGGCGGGCAGTTGCGGCGGCGAGTTCCAGATCCGATCGGTGTGGTGGAACGTGGAGAACCGCCGGTTCTACATCGCCGACGTCGAGCACGGCGTCGTCATTGCGGCGGGCAACTTCATGGCGCCGAAGGAATTTCCCACCAACAACCCGTCGGTGGTGATGGAAGCGTTCAAGGTGCAGGACGGGATGATCCGCCACATCCACGCGTTCTTCCGCGGCAACGGTCAGCCGAAGTCGGGGTGGGGCAGCGGCCCGGGGGCTTAGAGGGTCCTTAGTCCTTGGTCCTTGGTTCTTTGTCCGGAGGCTCACATGAAGCGACGTGTTCTCGTTGCCGGGGCTGCCGTGGCGCTTGGCGTGATGGTGGGCGGAACCGCGGGGCTGTCGCAATCGCGGCCGCCAACGGAAGGTGTCGCTGCCGATGGATCGCCCGCGTGGTTTCTGCAGGGGTCGTTCCCCGATCCAACTGGCCGCACGCTCGTCGATCCGAGTGGCCGCGTCACAATTCCGCCGCGTGGGAGCCCGGCGCCCCCGACTGCTGCCGCCGCCGCTTCCGCGCCAGTCGCCGACACTCCCGCGTGCCGCCGCTCGCCGCTCTGCGGCAACCGGCTTGGCCGCAGTCGGCAGTCATTGCAGCGGGCGCAGTGGAAACAGACGATGGGGTACACGTTCACGTACCCGTACGTCCTGCCTCCAGGGTTCGGCGGTGTCCCTGCCGTTGCGCTCGATTCACACGGAAACCTCTGGGTATTTCAGCGCGCCGATGCCGGAAGGCCGCAGCTGTTCAAGTTCGATCCGGATCACAAGCTGATTCTCCAGGTTGGCCCCGAGACCATCGGGTATCAAGACAAGGCGCACGGCATGGCGGTCGATGCCGACGACAACGTCTGGATCACGGCCGCGAACAGCGCCACGGTGATGAAGCTCAGTCCGGCGGGGGCGCTGCTCATGACCCTTGGCGAACGCGGGCGCCGGGGGGACTGGGATGAAGCGAAGGGGCAAAGGCTGTTGTGGCAGCCGGTGATGATCGCCTTCGGGCCGAACGGCGACGTCTACATCGGCGAGGGGCACGCGAACGAGAGTCCCAACGACACCGATTCAGAGGACCCGGCCAACAACATCGGCGCTGCACGGATCCTCCACCTCGACAAGAACGGCCGGTTCATCAATCAGTGGTACGGCAACGAAACAGGCCCGGGTAAGTTCAGCTCGGCACACGGGCTCGCCGTCGATCCAGCAACAGGTGAGGTCTGGATCGGCGACCGCGAGGAATATCGAATCGTCGTCTATTCCGGCGACGGGACGTTCCTGAGGACGATCCAGATGAGGAATCTCGTCTGCGCGCTCTACTTCGATTCGCACGGAACGCCGTGGATGGCCACCGGGCAGGACGGACAGTTCCTGAAGCTGGATCGGAGTGGCAAAGTGCTCGGCGCAATCGGGAACGGCATGGGCATCGGCTCCGGTCAGTTCATCGAAGCCAGCTACTGGGCCATGGACAAGCGGGACAACCTGTATGCGGGCGACACGAGCGTCGGCCGCGTCACGAAGATGGTCGCCCCAGCAGGACGGCCTTAGGTCTTGGACCTTGGGGTTAGACGGCCGCCCAGTGGCCGCCGCCAACGGACTTCAACGAGGCGGTGGGATCGAACGACGACGGATCCAGCTCGATGCGCGTTCGCGGCGCGTCGGGATCGAGCACGGGAATCGCGCTGAGCAGCGCCCTCGTGTAGGGATGCGTTGGATTGGCGAAGATCGCCTTCGTGTCGCCCATCTCGACGATCCGGCCGCGATACATCACGGCCACCCGGCTGCAGATGTGCTCCACCAGCCTCAGATCGTGCGCGATGAACAGATAGGTGAGCTTGAGCCGTGACTGGAGATCCAGCAGCAGCTTCACCACCTGCGCCTGAATCGACACGTCGAGCGCCGACACGGCCTCGTCGGCAATCACGAACGCCGGGTTGAGCGCCAGCGCACGGGCAATGCCGATGCGCTGCCGCTGGCCGCCGCTGAACTCGTGCGGGTAGCGTTCGAGGTGCGCCGGCTCGAGGCCCACCAGCTCGAACAGTTCGCTCACGCGGGCGCGGCGCTCGTCGCGTGCCCCGAGATTGTGGATGACGAGCGGCTCCTCGACGATATCGCGCACGCGCATGCGCGGGTTGAGCGACGAGTACGGGTCCTGAAAGACGATCTGCATGTCGCGCCGCGCCTGCCGCATGCGCTCGCGCGAGAAGGCGAGCACGTCCTCGCCCTTGAACCGCACCTGGCCGGACGTCGGCTCCAGCAAGCGCAGGATGCAGCGCCCGGTGGTGCTCTTGCCGCTGCCGGACTCGCCGACGAGCCCGAACATCTCGCCCTCGTCGATCGAGAACGTCACGTCGTCCACGGCCTTCACGACCGTGCTCGTTCCGAAGAGCCCGGGCTTGCGGACGAAATGTTTGGTCAAGCCCGCGACGTCGAGCAGCGCCATCAGCGGGCGCCCTTGCCCGGCATCGGCATCCCCGGCACCGCCGCGAGCAGGCTCTGCGTGTATTCGTGCCTGGGCTCGCGCAGGATCGCGCGGACGGGCCCTTCCTCCACGAGCCGGCCGCGATACATCACGGCCACCCGGTCGGCCATTTCGGCAATCACGCCGAAGTCGTGGGTGATGAGCAGCAGCGCCAGGTTGAAGCGAGCCTTCAGCTCGCGCAGCAGATCCAGCACCTGCGCCTGAATCGTGACGTCGAGCGCGGTGGTCGGCTCGTCGGCGATGACGAGCGGCGGATGGCAGGCCAGCGCGATGGCGATCATCGCGCGCTGGCGCATGCCGCCGGACAGCTGGTGCGGGTAGTCGCGCGCACGCCGTGCGGCGTCGGGGATCTTCACGGCGTCGAGCAACTCGACGGCCCTCGCCTTCGCCTCCGCCCGCGAGCGCCCGTGCACGGTCAGCGCTTCGGCAATCTGGTCGCCGACGCGCATCACCGGATTGAGCGCCGTCATCGGCTCCTGGAAGATGAGCGAGATGCGCGCGCCGCGCACCTCTCGCATTTCCGCTTCGCTCAACGTCAGGAGGTCGCGCCCTTCGAAGATCACCGTGCCGCCCGTCACGCGGCCTGGCGGCTGCAGCAGCCGCAGGATCGAAAAGGCTGTCACGGACTTGCCGCTGCCCGACTCGCCGACGACGCCGAGCGTCTCGCCGGCGGCGATCTGAAAGCTCACGTCGTCGACGGCCGGGGCAGGCCCGCCGAACGACACGGTGAGGTGCTGGACGTCGAGCAGGGGGCCGTCAGGCATCCGATGATTCACGATGTTCGCCGAACACGGTCCGCAAAGTATCGGCGATTTCGCCGAGCGTCGCGTGCGCTTCGACCGCCGCGATGACGGGCGGCACCAGGTTGTCGCCGCCGCGCGCGGCACGTTCGACGGCGCCGAGCGCGCGCGTCCACTCGGTTTCGCTGCGCCCCGCCCGCACCGCCCGCACCCTGGCGATCTGTTCGCGTTCGATCGCGGGGTCGATCGTGAAGACCGGTGGTGCGCCCGGCGAATCGTCCGCGAACCGGTTGACGCCCACGACCACCTGCGCGCCGTCCTCCACGGCGCGTTGCGCGCGATAGGCGGACTCGTGGATGCGCCGCTGGATGAACCCGGACTCGAGCGCCGCCAGCGTGCCGCCCATGCCGCGGATCTGTTCGAGGAGCGTCTCCGCCTCCGCTTCGATCCGCGTCGTCAGCTCTTCGATCGCATACGCGCCGCCGAAAGGGTCCACGGTCTGCGCGATGCCGCTCTCGTGCAGCAGGATCTGCTGCGTGCGCAGCGCCAGCGTGGCGCTCTGCTCGGTGGGGAGCCCCAGCGCCTCGTCGCTGCCGTTGCAGTGCAGCGACTGCGTGCCGCCGAGCACCGCCGAGAGCGCCTGCAGCGCCACGCGTACGACGTTGTTGGCGGGCTGCTGGGCGGTGAGCGTGCTGCCCGCCGTCTGCGTGTGGAATCTCAGTTGCTGGGCCCGGGGGGTGGTGGCTCCGTACCGGTCCCGCATGAGGCGGGCCCACAGCCGCCGCGCGGCGCGGAATTTGGCGATTTCCTCCAGAAAGTTGCTGTGGGCATTGAAAAAGAATGACAAGCGTTGGCCGAAGCCGTTCACGTCCAGCCCGGCGGCCACGCACGCTTCCACGTAGGCGCAGGCGTTGGCCAGTGTGAAGGCCACTTCCTCCACCGCGGTCGAGCCGGCCTCGCGGATGTGATAGCCGCTGATCGAGATGGAATTCCACTGCGGCACGTCGCGCTCGCAGAACGCGATGATGTCCGTGACGACGCGCAGCGACGGCTGGGGCGGAAAGATGTAGGTGCCGCGCGCCGCGTACTCCTTGAGGATGTCGTTCTGCACGGTCCCAGTGAGAACCCTGGGATCGACGCCCTGCCGCTTCGCCACCGCGACGTACAGCGCGAGCAGGATGATGGCCGTCGAGTTGATGGTCATCGAGGTCGAGATGGACCCGAGCGGGATGCCGTCGAAGAGCGCCAGCATGTCCTCGATGCTGTCGATCGCGACGCCGACGCGGCCCACTTCGCCGGCGGCCAGCACGTGATCGGAGTCGTAGCCGATCTGCGTCGGCAGGTCGAAGGCGACACTCAGCCCCTTGACGCCCTGCGTCAGCAGATAGCGGTACCGCGCGTTCGATTCCGCGGCAGTGCCGAAACCTGCATACTGCCGCATCGTCCAGGGGCGTCCCAGGTACATGTTTGGCTGCACGCCCCGGGTAAAAGGGAATCTCCCGGGAAGACCAATGTCTGCGTCGGGATCGATGTGGGAGACATCCTCGGAAACGCGGTAGTGACGCGGTTCTGCGGTCGTCGCCATGCCGCTGGCGATTGTAGCTCCCGCGTTGCACGAGTGCTAAGATTGCCGGCGGCGCGGCGGTACGTGCCGCCGGTTTTCAGACCGGCCTCACGTCCAGCGCAGTTGGAGGCACGCTGTGAGCAACGGTGAAGAGAAGAACACGGACGACGTTGTGAACCAGCTTGCCAAGGAACTGGCCGACGCGATTGGCGCCGCGGTCGCCGACAACGCCAAAATCGAAGCGTGCCGCGCGAAAGCGCGCGAGGCGGGCTTCGACCTGCGCGTGTCGATTGAGGCGGTGGTCGGCTTCGTCAACCGCACCAGCGGCGCGGCCGTGACGCGCGTCACCACGCCGGCGCGCCTGCTGCCCGGCAAGCGCGAGTACGAGCTCACGAGCAACGATCGCCGCTTCCTGCGCTCGCTGCGCATCAGCTGCGACGAATCGAAGAAGGAAACGGTCGAATAGCGCCTACGCCCTGCCCTGATTCGCGACCGCCTGCGCTTTCTTCAGCGCCGCCTCCTGGTCGCCGAGATAGAACTTCCTCACGGGCTTGAGCCGGTCGTCGAGCTCGTAGACCAGCGGAACTCCAGTCGGAATGTTCAGCTCGACGATGTCCTGCTCGGACACGTCGTCGAGAAATTTCACGAGGGCCCGCAGGCTGTTGCCGTGCGCCGCGATGAGCACGCGCCTGCCTGCCTGCACCTGCGGCGCAATCGTCTGGTGCCAGTACGGCAGGAAACGCGCCACCGTGTCTTTGAGCGACTCGGTGAGCGGCAAGTCCGACGGCGGCAGGGCGGCGTAGCGCCGGTCGCGTGAAGGGTGACGCTCGTCGCCAGGCTCGAGCGCGGGCGGCGGGATGTCGTAGCTGCGGCGCCAGATCTTCACCTGCGCCTCGCCATGGAGCGCCGCGGTTTCCGCCTTGTTGAGACCCTGCAGCGCGCCGTAATGGCGCTCGTTCAGCCGCCACGACTTGTGCGTGTCGAGCCAGAGCAGATTCATCTCGTCGAGCGCCATCCACAGCGTGCGGATCGCGCGCGTCAGCACGGACGTGTACGCCACGTCGAACGAGAGCCCTTCGGCAGCCATGAGGCGTCCGGCTTCGCGCGCCTCTTCGCGCCCCTTGTCGCTCAGGTCCACGTCGGTCCAGCCGGTGAACCGGTTCTCTTTGTTCCAGGTGCTCTCGCCGTGCCGCAGCAGGACCAGTCGAGTCATCGCCCACCATTATCCGGCTCGCAGCGGGCAGTCGCCAACCGCACGCGGCGCAGCGGCGCCTCGCGCGTCGCGGCCGTGCGAAAGCACGTGCCATCGAGCGCCGCTTCGAGGGGGAATGGCGACTCATTCTCTGACCACGCGAGCGTGACGGCGTCGATGCGCTCGTCCCTGACGATGGCGAGCGCACTCGCGGCGGCCGCCGCGTCAGGCACGTAGAGAAACACGCGCGTCCCGTGCAGAGCTGCGGCGACCTGGTCGAGCCACCAGAGGTTGGTGACGATCACGCCGCCTGGCGGCGACACTGACTCGACCGTGGTCACGAGCCCCGCGTAGCTGCGCTTGGCGCCGCGCAGCTCGAGATACGCACTGCGGCTCGTGGCCGCGCCCGCCAGCAGCACGAGTGCAAGCAGTGCGAATCGCGCCTTGCGCCACGCGCCGGCCCCGGCCGCGTCGGTGGCGCCGCGGGCGGCGAGAAGCACTTTCCAGCACAGTGGGATCCGAAGCTTGGAATTCACGTGACTTGAAGTCGCG
>JADMIO011204645.1_pt1 | contig 46490 bp, 40 predicted proteins | sample 8958161 | NCBI WGS metagenome assembly JADMIO01 (sample SAMN16585339, study PRJNA669376) | soil metagenome | isolation source: Crop rotation soil | place: USA: Cullars Rotation, Alabama | collected 2011
CGACAGGCGCCCGCCGCCACATCGCGACAGTTGGTTCATCCACACCTACATCCAGATCACCCACCGCTACCTCAACTTCATTCTCGACACTCCGGGCATTTCTCACTTCAAGACCCGTTTTCGGCCACGGTGCGCGAGCATTTACTGCAGCGTGTGGCCAAAGTCCTCGGTCCGTCCGCTTCATGCCATGCTCAGCACATGGGGGACGCTGCAGTTCAGCCCATGGCGAGCGCTGGGGCGCGGCATGCGACGCCTGCGACATCGCCGGCAGCGTGCGACGCTGAGCCAATCATGACCTGTCCTTGAGACGGGCTACAGAGCCTTGTCGTACAACCGGTACGTGCTGGTGATCCTGGTTCCGGCGCGCTCGAGCGTGCCGCGTGAGCGGTCGTTGCTCTCCAACACCCACGAGAACTCGTAGCGCTCGATGTGGCCTCCCCACTTGGCCGCGGCGTCGACCAGGCGGTCCAGGAGGACAACGCTGAGGCCGGAGCTCTCGTAGCCGGGGATCATGGTCATGGCCATGGCGCGTGCGGCGGTGATTCGCTTGCGTCCTTTCAACACTCGCAGGAATCCCAACGGCAGCAGTCGCCCGTTGAGCTTGCGAACGATCTGGTTGTAATCCAGAAGTGCCAACAGCGCTCCGACCGGTTGCCCCCCCACTTCCGCAAAGAGCGCGAACTCCGGCACGATGACATGGCGCATTTCCGCGGCAATCCGCCTTGCCTCGCGCGGCTGCAGCGGCGTGAAACCCCATGTGCCGTCGAGCGAGCGATTGTAGATGTCCAGGTACGTTCTGATCTCGGCTTGAAACCGCTTCGGATTAAGTGGACGCACGGTGAGATCGCTTCGCGCCAGCGCCGCCAGCACCGCCCGCTTGTAGCGTGCGACAAGCGTGGCCAACAGAATCTGATCCATCTCGTAGGCATACAGATCCTGGGACTTGGCATAGCCACAGGCTTCCACCAAGGAGGCGTAGTACGAGGGGTTGTACGTCATCAGGAAACATGGCGGGTGGTCGAAGCCATCGATCAACAGACCGCATGTGTAGCTCAGGGATGGGTTCACCGGGCCGCGGGCGGCGACCATGCCTCGTTCGCGCAACCAGGATTCGCCGCCGGCGAAGAGCGCCTGAGCCACATCTCTATCTTCGATGCATTCGAAGAATCCAAAGAAGCCGAGCTTCTCGTTGTACTTGCGGTTGTGAACGTGATTGATGAGAACGGCAAGGCGTCCAAGAGTACGTCCATTCCGCTGGGCAATAAGGGTCATGCTCTCGGCGTGGTCGTAGAAAGGATGGCGTTGGCCGCGCCAGTTCTTCCATCCCAGCAACTCTCGCTCCTGAGCGAGAAGCGGCGGAACCCAGTTGGGGTTTCGGGCCTTTGCACGTGGAGCATGGATGGACCAGGGGAGTTGCTGGAAGGCCCTCCGGTCGCGCCAGGAAATGACCGGTCTGACCACAACAGGAGCGGCCACCAGTGGAGTGAGGGTGCGAGGCCCATTCGTACGCGCAGTTGCGAGGAACGGGACGCTCATGGTCGCGGCTCCTCCAGCAGGCCGCGGCAGACCTGGGCGATTTTGGCCGCCGCGCAACCATTCTGCACGGGCATCAGCCGACGCATCTCGTCCATGTCGACGTCGGAGTAGGTTTCCTTCCCAAGAGCGAGCCCGACGAAGGCGGTCGAGGAGAAGCGAGTGATGAGCACATCGCAGTTGGCGATCATCTCCTCGGCGCTACCGGTCGCGAATACCTGTGCGGCGGGCGCGAGAGCGCCGAGTTCGGCGATTGCCCGCTGGGCATTTTCGTTGGGATGGAGCTTGAAGATCAGAGGGCGGCCGGCGGCGATTTCGACGGCCCGGCGAATGAATGCGTCGCGGTCCTCGCCGCGGAAGACTTCCCGCAGAGGCGAGGTGCACACGAGCACAAAGTTCCGGTGGGGGAAGGCATTGATGCGATAGCGTTCGCAGTCATCGAAGTTTGGAATGCCGGTGACGACGATCTTCTCCGGGCGAACACCCTTGCGCATGAAGAGATCGCGGTATCCCTCGCTCGCCACGCAGAAAGTGCGGTAGGCGTCGCTCAGGCCGGTCGCCGCGGTTCCCGCGAGCCAGAGCGGGAGGAAGCGGAGGTGTGTCACAAGGCGGTAGGCGAACGTCTCCGGATCGGTGATGCCTTCCTGCACGAGCACGATCGGGGTCTTGCGGATGTTCCGCTGCATGTAGACGTCTGAGCAGGTCACCACGAGGTCGTACGGTCCCTTCTTCCCTTGGTAGTCGATCGAGAGCCGTTGTGCCTCCAGATACTTCCGACACCGGTTCGCGAGCTTGTCGCCGATGATCGTGAACTCCATCAGTCCACAGCGCCGGAGCAGTTCGTCAAGACCGTCGCAGTAGAAGGGTGTAAACGCCTGCTCGTACTCCGTCAAGTGCGCCGCGATCTGGTGCATCTGCGTGGTCTGGTTCATCGAGCCGCAGATGAAGAGGATGCGATTGGGCATGGTCACGCGTCCCGATCCCACCTGGTCACGATCGCGCCCGCGATAAAGACCACGACCGCGACTCCAGCGGTGACCCCGGCACACCGCAGTGCGGCCATGTTGTCCAGGAAGATCATTGATGCCCGCAGCCCCTCGTTCACGTAATACAGCGGCAGCCCTTGGGCCACCCTTTGCAGGAACCCGGGCATCATCTCCACAGGGAAAAACGTCCCGGAGAGGAACATCATGGGGAAGAGGAAGGCGTTGGCCGCTGCCGCGGCGCTCTCGGCCTCTTTGGCGATGGGCGTGAGCAGCATGCCGATGCCGACGAACGTGAAGACCTCGAGCACGATGTAGAGAGGGAGCCAACCGGTGATGTCCAGGCGCACATTGAATACGGCGTAGGCCACAAGCAGGATGGATGTCGTCGATACGGCCGCCAGGATCAACTGATACAGAATGTTCGAGAGCAGCCAGTCGGTGCGTGTGATGGGCGTGGTGGCGAGTTTGCGCAGGATGCCCTTCTGCCTGAGTTCCGCGTTCATGTTCAGGGCACCCGACAGGCAGGAGGTCATGACCGCCATGGCAATGATGCCGGGGACAAAGAACTCAATGAACCGATACTTGCGGGTGAGGATGGACTGCTCGGTCATGGCCATGAACGCCGGTGCGCCGGTCATCTTTTGATTGGCGGCTGCGATCACGGCGTTGAGGTATTGCAGTTTCGTCGTGACCGAGGTGGAACTCGGGTCGTAGATGTAGGTGAGGTCTGCCGTGGCCGCAGGATCGGCATGGATGGTCCGCCGTGCCTGGAGCACTTCGAATCCGACCGGGATGACGAGGAGGAGTGTGAGTTTGTGGTCCTTCGCATACTGAACGGCGTCAATGTCCGCGGGAACCGTGCTTGTCTTGAAGACGCCGCCGGCAGCGAGGCTCTCTAGAAGTTGGGCCGAGGCGGGACTCTGATCACGATCCTGCACCGGAAGTTCGAAGTTCAGATGCTCGGGCTTGGTGAAGATTGCCCCGAAGACCAGCACCAGTATGACCGGAAAGGCGATGGTGAAGAACATCGCGGATCGCTCGCGGCTGAGCGTCCTGAGCCGCACCACCAAGTTGGCTGCAATGATGCGCGGAGTCACGCGGCGCTCCCGATCGCGGCCCTTTCGTTTCCCGGCCGCTCAGTGGTGAGACTGAGGAAGACTTCCTCCAGGTTGGGCTTGCGCACATCGAGCACCGGGAGCGGCATGTTGCTCGAGGCGATCGCACCGAGGATCTCCTGGACGTCCGCAGTGTGCTGGACGTGCAGCGTGATCGTGCCAGCGTCGACGTGTACCGCCTCAAAGCCCTTCCGCTCGATGATTCCCAGCACGCCCGCGGCCGCGGCCCTGAGCGTGAGGCACAGGTAGTTCGCGTGGCGGTCGATCAGTTCGTCCGGCGCACCGATCGCCACAATCCGTCCCCTCGAGATGATCGCGACGGTGTCGGCGAGGAGTTCGGCTTCCTCCATGTAGTGCGTGGTAAGAAAGACGGTCTTGCCCTTGAGCTTCAGTCCTTGCAGCACTTCCCACACCGATCGGCGTGCGTGGGGATCGAGCCCCGTGGTGGGCTCATCGAGAAAGACCACCTCGGGATCGTTTACCAGCGCGATCGCGATGCCGAGCCGCTGCTTCAGGCCGCCCGAGAGATTCTTGAACTGCACATCCCGCTTCTCTCGGAGGCCGGTCAGGTCCATCAAGCCGTCGACATCGGTCGTCTTGCACCCGAAAAGGCGCGCGTAGTACCGGATGCTCTCCGCGACGGTGATCCGATCGAACGAGTTGAAGCTCTGCGGGAGGACGCCGATCCTCGGAATGATCTCCCGTTTCTTACTTGAGACATCCATCCCCAGGACGCTGACTTTTCCGGATGTGGGCGTGCGAATGGTTTCGATGATTTCGACCGTTGTGGTCTTTCCCGCCCCGTTCGGCCCAAGGAACGCGAACACCTCACCCTGCTTCACCACGAACGAGACGCCGTTTACGGCCCGCAAGTCGCCGTAGTCCTTGGTCAGGGTGTCGACTTCGATGGCGTGTTGGGTGCTCATGGATTACAACCTTGCCAGTTCCTGGGCCACCGCGACGACGGCAGCGCGGATCTGCGCCTCTGTGTGATTGATCGTGATGAAGAATCGGAGCCGTGCGGCGTGCTCCGGAACCGCTGGGTGGAGGATCGGCTGGACGTTGATGCCGCGAGCGAGCAGGGCGCTGGAAAGCCGGAGCGTTTTGACGGAGTTACCGACAATCACCGGAATCACGGGCGTGCCCTTGGACGATCCGGTGTTCAGGCCATGTTCCTTCGCGATGCGGAGGAAGAGGGCCGCCAGTTCGCGCAACCGGGACACACGCTTGGGCTCCGCTTGCAACAGGTTCAGCGCCGTAAGGGCCGCGGCCGCGTTGCATGGTGCGAGGCCGACGCTGTAGACGAAGCCCGGCGCGGTGTAGGCGAGATACTCAACGATCTCCGCAGAGCCGGCGATGTACCCGCCGCAGCTGGCGAGCGACTTGGAGAGCGTACCCATCCAAAGGTCGACATCCGTGCGTGCAACACCCCAATGCTCGCCGATGCCGCGCCCGGTCGGACCCATAGTTCCCAGCGAATGGGCCTCGTCGACGAGCATCAGCGCCTTGTGCTTCTTCTTGAGTTCGACGAAGCGCGGCAGGTCGGGGAAGTCGCCGTCCATGCTGTACACGCCCTCGATGGCGATCAACACGCGTCGGTGGCGGTGGCGCACCTCCGACAGGAGCAGGTCCAGCGACAGGCAGTCGTTGTGGGCAAAGGCGCGGCGGGTTGCTCCGGAGAGTTGGGCACCTTGGATGATCGAGTTGTGCGCCAACGCGTCGTACACAATCAGGTCCTCCGGACCCATCAGGTGGCCGATCGTTGTAACGTTGGTGGCGTGGCCGGAAACGAACGCGATCGCGGAGTAGGTACCGAGAAAGCCCGCAAGAGCCGACTCCAAATCGCGGTGGACCTGCTTCTCTCCCGAGATCAAGCGGCTTGCGCCCGCGCTGGTGCCGTAGCGGTCGATCGCGGCCTTTGCGGAGGCGATGACGGCCGGGTCGCGGGCCATGCCGATGTAGTCGTAGATGCCGAAGTTCACGAGCGGCCGTCCCGGCGCATCGCCCTGATCGACGCGGAAGTACGGGCTCTCGTCGACCACCGCCCTGAGCATCCGCTCGTAGCGCTTCAACTCGCCATACTCGGGAAACCGGACGAACTCGTGTTGTTCAGGCGATATGTGCCCCGCGATGGCGCCCAGTCCTGCGTGATCGTTCAGGTGCAGCCGCACCGCATCGGCCAGTTCGCCGAGTGTCCGCGTCGGGCCAAACTCCGTCTCCGGCAGGCGGCAGCCGAACGTTTTCTCCAGCGTCGCGGCAAGTTCCACGCGTTGCAATGAGTCCAGCCCAAGGCCCGTGAGCGGCGTCTCGGGCGTAACATCCGAGAGTGCCACGCCGCCGAGCACAAGCGCGTGCTGACAGACGGTGGCGAGAATGGCACACGGTGATGTTTGCAATGGGAGCCTGGCCGGAGCACGGTCGATTACCGCAGATTTCCGCTGCCATTGAGCCACAACCTTGAGTTCGCCCGCGGCGAGGGTCGCGCGGCAGGTACGGCGCTGGACCTTGCCACTGGAGGTCCTGGGAACGGTGCCGGCGCGCACGAGCACAACAACATCCAATGCAACGCCATGCTCAGCGAGCACCGATTCGCGGCAGGCTTGAAGCACCGAATCGAAGTCGTTGTTTCCGTTGCACGCGACCTCCTGCACCAGAACCAGTCGTTCACTTCCTTGGTCGGTGAGGGCGAATGCTGCACCCAGACCTGCTTCCAGCAACGGGTGGCACTTACGAGCGGTCGCTTCCAGATCCTGCGGATGGTGATTGCGGCCGCGGACAATCAGGAGATCATCCAGCCGACCGACGACGAAGAGTTCGCCTTCGGAGACAAAGCCGAGATCTCCAGTTCGAAGAAAGGAACCCACGCCGCCGTCCGTCACATGGGCGGCGAACGCTCGCCGTGTCTGGTCGGGCTTGTGCCAGTAACCCTGGGCCACCGATACACCAGCAACCCAGATCTCTCCCACGCGGCCGGGCCGGGCCTGTGCGAGTCTCTCCGCGTCAGCGATCACGATGTGCAGATCGCCGACAGAAGCGCCGCAAGAGACCAGGCGCCGGCCCTTGCCCGCTTGGCGCACCGTGGGCTCCACTCGCCCCTCCGTCAGAGCCGTCTCGTCAAACTCTCGAACGTTTGAGCCGCCCCCCCGCACACCGCCGCTGATCATCAGCGTCGCTTCGGCCATGCCATAGCACGGGTAAAACGCGCTGGCCTTGAAGCCGCATGGCGCAAACGCGGCCGCGAAACGCTCGAGCGTCTCCGGCTGGATCGGCTCGGCGCCGACGAAGGCCAAGCTCAAGCGCGATAGATCGAGTTTGGCCCGCTGTTGGTCGGTGGTCTTGCGGACGCACAGGTCGTAGGCGAAGTTCGGCGCACCGGAAATAGTCGCCCGGTGTTTGCTGACGGCAGCGAGCCACGCGAACGGGTTCTGGAGGAACGCGGCGGGTGGCATCAGCACGCTGCTCGCGCCGGCGAGCATCGGAACGAGCACGCCGCCCACCAGTCCCATGTCGTGATACATGGGCAACCAGAACACGCCGGTCTCTCTGTGCTCACTCTGCCCAAGCCCAAACGCGTCGCGGATCGCTCGGGTATTGTGCATCAAGTTGGCATGACTGAGCATCACCCCCTTGGGCTCGCCGGTGGAGCCGGAGGTGTATTGCAGCATGGCCAGGGACTCGGGGGAGACGGTGGATGCCTCCCATTGCTCAGCCAACCCGCCGGGCAACTCGTCGGTGGCGAGCCAAGGAACTCGGGGCGCGACGCCCATCGTTCCCATGGTCTGTGCGACTATCGCTTGGTGCTGGGCCGCCGCGGCAGCCTTGCTGAGGATGAGCCCGGCCGCGGCGTCCGCAACAATGGTCTCAAACCGATCGAGCGTGCGTCGATTCGGCAGATACGTCGGCACCGCTACGGAGCCCGCATACAGGCAACCGAAGAACCCACTGATGAAGTCCAAACCTTGCGGATACGCGAGCACGACGCGTTGCCCCACCAAGCCCATGTCTTGTAGTTGAGCTGCAATGGACCGTGCGCGTCGATCCAACTCGGCGTATGTCAGAACACCGTCCGTCTGACCATCAAGCAAGAAGGAAAACGCGGGTAGGTGGGGGCGCTCCTCGGATTGGCCGCGTAATACGTTTGCCAAGTCGCCCCGGACGTCTGGCGGACCGGGATACGAACCTACTCGTGTCAACATGTCCAGCTTTCTGTGAACCCGCGCGGGAGAAGCCGCCCACGATTCCTGGGCACCTACTCCGCCCCGTTCCGCTCCGCCGAGCCCTTCATGCTGGCGCCGGCCTTCTCGATGTCCTTGCCGAAGCCCTTGGTCGTGTTGCACGCGGGTAGCCAAAGGCCGAGAGTCATGACGAAGAGTGCGGCGAGGATGGTGATCAAACGCTTCATGGTGGAACTTTCCAGGCCGATGGACGTGTTCCATCAGCATTGATTGAGATCATTGAGACCGAACATGGCGATCAGACGTTGGACCGCCTGCCTGTGGCGAGGCTGTACACCAGTCCTACGAGAAACACGACCAGGAAAACGAAGAACAGAATCTTGGCGATGTACATGGAATCTCCGGCAATTCCGGTGAACCCCAACAAGCCCGCGACAAGCGCAAGGACGAGGAAGATGAATGCCCAGCGAAGCATGAGTGGACTCCTTGTGTGACCAATGGGAACGGTGTCGGGGCCCGGCCGGTTCCGTCTAGAGACGTGGATTTCTACGGCGTGAGTGGCGGTATCCGATTCCGTCGATAACCAAAGACGCGGGGCTCCGCCGAACAAGCCAAAGCCCCGCGATCGCGTGTTCATTCCGATTTACGCATTTCGACCGGCCACGACGGGCTCAGACTTATGCGTGCCATGCGCGGCGGCCTCGACACGATGCCACGCGTTCTGGGTCGCTGACTTCGCCTTCTCCCAGCCCAGCTTGGATGCGCCCTTGGCCTTGTCCCATCCGCGGCCGAGGTCTGCCTCGACGCTGTCGAAGGTCTTGCCCCCGCCGCCGCGACGACCGAAGCTCTCCCAGCCGTATCGGTACGCGGGTGCATACTCGTCGTAGCCGAACTCTGCGTTTGCATATGGCTTAGAGGCGTGGGCATCCCGCCAGTACGCGGTTTCGATGGTCGGATCCAGGGCCTCGGCCACGGCACCGCCCGCCAGACCGCCGACTACCGCGCCAACCGCCGCACCGGCAATGGTGCCAACCGGCCCGCCAATCGAACCGCCAATAGCGCCGACAGTCGCGCCACCTACTGCGCCCAGGCCGGCACCGACAGGATGGGCACCAAGGGCATCCGTTCCGTGAGCGTGACTCTGATCGCTGCAATGGGCCTTCGGACCACTCGCGTTCTCGTTCTGATGATTCATTTGGAAGTCTCCTGTAAAAAGTGTGTTTGACTGCTTTGTCGGCATGGGGCCGGCTCGGGATGGCCCGCCACCTCCCACCACGCGTTTGGCTACCTGTTCTTGCCGCGGAAACCCAGAGCACCCAGCACCAGCCCGACCACTGCCATCGCGATGCCGCCGATGATGTACCAGTTGGTGGCATCGGTGAACCGCCCTGTGAAGGTGTTGCTCACCCGGTCAGCAATCGAGTGCGATGAGTTCATCCCGATGACCAGCAGCGCGATCCCTCCCACCAGCAGAACGACGGCGATGATGCGATTGGGATTCATGGTCTTCTCCACCGGGATCACCGGAACGGAACAATGTTCAAGAGCACGAGTACGAGCACGATCACAAGCACGAGGCCAAGACCTCCCGTCGGCCCATAGCCCCACTTGCGGCTGTGGCCCCAGGTTGGCAATGCGCCAACGAGCAGAAGAATGAGGACGATGAGCAAGAGCAAACCCATTTGAATCTCCTTTGAGTAATCCGGCGTCCAGGCGTAAAGGTCGAACAAACCTCCACACCGGAGCCGGACAAATACTTCGACGCCTTCTACGCAACATCGCTCCCGGCGCTCGCCGTGAACGATTCTGGAGCCAGTTGAAAGACCTGCACCATCGTGCCGCTGGTGAAGGCGTGCACGACCGCGCCCGTCGTTGGCTCGATCTCTCCCGCGGCCTCCCGCACGGCCATGCCGGTGATCCGTTCGATCTCCCTGCGGAGCGGCGCGGCGGAGATGCCGAAGAGTTCACGGTGAAACGCCTGCACCCGAGCTGCCCCTTCCGAGCTCTGGGATACGACGCGTTCGGCCTCCGAGAGCGCCTCGTGCAGCGTGATGACCAGTGTGTCGCGGCTGAGCACAACGGTGGCCGCACTCGGGGCATGGCCGGTTCTTTCGAGTTGAAACGCCATGGCGGCTGCCGAAACTTGTTCCGCCATGGCCGGTGTGAACCTGTGCATGAATCCTCCACGACGCGAACAGAGAACTCGTGAGTGCTGCGTGACAAAACCAAAAAACCGACGCGATTGAGCACACAGTGGTGTTCATTCGCGTCGGTTTCCTCGTCAACTGGCCCGCCGCAATGCGACGTGCCCTTCATCTAGTCTTCCGACGACCTGGATTGAGTTTTTCGATCTGGGCCAAAACACAAATGCTCGTAGCCCGTGAAGCACGCTAGACCATCGCGGAGCCCAGTCAATGCCAACATGGAAGATAAACCCAGCGCGGAATACCGTACATGCCAACTGGCCTTGATAACGCCCGTTCTTGGTCTCTTCGCGTTCGCCAAACCGACACGATGAAGCAGATTTTTCTCACAGAAGGCGTGGACAACGATGAAGGCCGCCATGAAATCGCAGGGTGAGATCGAGGCCGGGGTCTGCGAGGGAATGGCCCGCTTCGAACAGGAGTACATGGGTCGCGGCCCGAAAGCGATCAATTGCCACCTCGTCGGCGACCTCCTGATCGTGCGTCTCAAGGGTGTGCTGACCGCCGCGGAGCAGCATCTGGCCAAGTCCCTCCCCGGGGAAAAAGGGCGAGATCTCCTCAAACAAGTCCGTACCCACTTGATCGAGACGGCGCGCCCACTGATGGAGGCGATGGTCGAGCAAGTCACCGGCGTCAAGGTGGCTAGCTTGCATCACGACATCTCCACCGTCAGCGGCGAGGAAGTCGTGCTGTTCACGCTCGCGAGCGAGCCGGTCTATCGCGAGACCGCCAGGAGATAGCAACTGCGAGAACCCGGAAACGCAGCGTGCCGGTTCGGCGCGCCTAGTTCATTTTGGTCATACACCGCAGGTTGATGTTTCGCGCCAGAGGAGATTCAGTAGTCCGATTGCCATTTGGGCGAACGCGAAGGTGGGCCAACTCGGGCACGAAACTCTTTGTCTGGTGGATGGCCATCGTTCTCAATGCCGCGCTCCGAGGCCGGTTTGAGGACCGGTTTATGGGCGCTCTTGGGGACACTCTCGGCGCGCCCCGATAAGTGGGCCGACGGGCGGCCGAGCGGGGGTTCCTCACGTGTCGATTTGCTGGCCATTACGACCACCGAGAGCTGCGCCGGTTGGAGCCCGAGTGCCGTGGGGCCGCCGCACTGAGTGCTTTGGTTGCGTGGCTTTTCCCTGGGCCAAGCATTGACCCCACCTGACCCCCTTCTGACCCCATTGCCGCTGCGGAAAGCGGAGTGGGTTGAGTCGCGGCGCTCTGCAACCTGATGATCGGCGGCCACCCAAGATTGAAGAGCGAGCATCCGACAAGCTCTGCGACGCTATTCGAAGCTATTTCGCAGATCGAGCGGTTACGGTTGATCGCGAGGTCCAGCTTCGACGTCGGCTTGTTCCGAAACGTGCTGGAGGTCAATCTGGTTCAGAGGCTGATCTTATCGTTCGCGTTCAGCCGTTGGGCAGCACAGTGCCTGATGCCATTGTTATTCCGATTGAAGTGAAGCTGTCCAGTAATCCGGAGGCGACGACAGGCCTGAGGGAACAGCTTGTCGAACGGTATATGAAAGAGGTGTGTGCAGATGCCGGGGTCTTTGTCGTGATGTGGATGCAAGCACCAGATATGACGAATGTACCGACTCCGAAGTGGACATCAATCCAGGCAGCAGAGAAAGACCTCAACTCACAAGCAGTCAGCGTGGCATCGCGGTCCGACGTGCGAGTGCGAGCAGTGGTCGTTGATTGCTCATTGCAATGATGGCGTATTGGAAGGACTCCAAACCGACTCAACGCGGAGGATGGCCTCCGCAACTCGCCACACAACTGTTGGGCTGCTCTAGAGAACTTGCCGAAATGGACGAGTACGCCTGCTTGGCGTGGGAAGTCACATCCATGCAACGACACGTGATTCAATTGCCATAGTGAACTCGTCGCTGCCGGTCGTCAGCGAACGTTCACAGGGGGCCGGTCTGGGGGCCGGGGCCGGCTACGGGGCCGGACGGTGTGTTGCGCCCGGGGACATGGTTGACGGGTGTTCGGAGACATAGTTTACACATTGGGGGGGTGTCTTTCGCAGGCGTCCGGAGCGAGCGGAGCGAGCGACGGACGCCTGCGGGCGGCGCGGCTGGTGCCGTCACGCAGGTTGATGGTGCCAATCTCGTGCGGACCGAGGCACACGCGATACACGCCGTCGATGGTGGTGGCTCGCAGACCAACACGCTGACCGATGAGCGCCTCGCTGATGTACCACTTGCGTGATCGGAAGGAGGCCATCCCGTCGGTGTTCACGCTGCGGACCTCATCGTCGGGGCCATATTCCAGTTCCGGCAGCTCTTCGGGATACGCACGTGCGCTGGGTTCATAGCAGGACGCGGGCACACGCATCCCCAGAGCCTCGTGCGGACGCTTGAGGTTGTACGTGCCCCGCCAGAGATCGAACTCCGCCTGCGCCTCGGCGATGTCCCTGAGTTCCGTGCGGCCAAGGAGTTCGGCCTTGAGCGTGCGGTGGAACCGCTCGGCTTTGCCCTGCGTCTGCGGATGGCACGGCCGCCCGTGGATCACGCGCACGCCCAGACGCAGCAACCACACGCTCAGCTTCGTGTGCCCGAGCTCGCCCATGGGCGTGCCCCAGGGCGGCGCGTTGTCCGCGAGCATTGCTTCGGGCAGGCCGAAGCGTCGGAACACATCGATGAGGTGGCCCCGCACCGTCGGCTCCTGCTCGTTGTTGCACGCCCGCACCGCCACCGCGAAGCGCGAGTGGTCGTCCAGAATCGTCAGGGGATGGCAGCGGCCGTCTCCACGGTGCATCGGCACGTGGCCCTTGAAATCCATCTGCCAGAGCGAGTTGGGGCGTTCCCGCTCGAAGCGTTGCCACGCCGTGTGCTTGCTCGATTCGCTCGAACTTATGCGGCCGTGCCGTCGCAGGACCGCGTGCACCGTGCTCACCGCGGGCACCTTCACACCTCGCGTTCGAAGCACTTCACGGATCTTCCTGGCGCCCCACGCCGGATGGTTGGCGCGCTCATCGAGGATCAACGCCTCCACGGCATCGTTCGTTCGATCGGGACTGCTCAGCGGCCGCCGCGAGCGGTCGTGCAGCGATGCTTCCCCGCCGGCCTTGTGCCGGTCCAGCCACTTGTACCCCGTTACTGCGCTGATCCCAAATCGCCGGCATAGTTCTCGCACATTGGCGTTCTCCGCCGACGCCAAGGACACGAACTCGAGTCTCTGCGACACGATCGACTCCTCTCGCCACGCCATGTCGAACCTCCTGCAAAGGGGTCCAACACCGTTGGCTCAATGTGTCAACCATGTCCCCGAACGGGTGTAAAGGATGTCTCCGGTCTATACACGGTGGGACCCCATCCGAAACCCACGTGACCTCATCAGGCTCTCAGCAATCGAAGGCGCCGGCCTGCATTCGCTTGTAACCCCATTGGCGACAGCCTTTTAAGTCCGCTGCGTCTGCCGTTCCGCCACGGGGCCCATGTCGATGACTGGCATGAGTTTACGGTGCGAAACGGGGCGGCGGAGCGGGCGTTTTGGGGCTCGGGGGCCGGCCTGGGGGCCGGGTTGTGGGCGCTTGTGGGGCCCTTTCTGACCCGGGCGACGAGCGCCGATGGGCGGACGGATGGGCTCGGACGGTTGGTCATCCACGTGTCGATCTGCCGACCATTACGACCACCCAGACCTGCGCCGATTGGTGCGATAGGCGACCGGCCTCGCCGCGCCGCGCGCTCGGGCCGCAGGGCTATTCCGGGGGCCGGACGATTGACCTACCTGACCCTTTCTGACCCCGTCGATGCGGCATGCATGCGCCCAGGGGCTCCAGCCCGATTGCAACACCGTTCCGGATCGGCCCGCAGAGCATCGCGCCGGCGGCTTGAGAGCGGACCATTGGTGCTCCCGCGTCGCCCTTGAAAACTGGATTGCCTCGTTTGGTTCAAAATGCCGCCCCGGGGCGGTTGTTCCCCGGAACGACCGTAAGGGTGGCTAGATTCAGGCGGCCTTGGAGAACTCGACAAAGCTTGTGTTGTCGTTGTCCTCTGGGAACTTGATGCTGTGGCCGGACTTGGGAGCCGCGGTTGAAACGTGCGGCTTGGCCTTGGGAGCCGCGCGAGCGGGAGTTGACGCGGGCGGGTTCGCCGCGCCAACGAGGTCGTTGAGATCGCGGACCACGCTGGAGAGCTGCGCGGCCTGGCTGGAGAGTTCTTCGGAGGCGGCGGCGGATTCTTCCGCGGCGGCCGCGTTGGACTGCGTGACCTTGTCCATCTCGGAGACTGCGATGTTGATCTGGCCGATGCCCTGGGCCTGCTCGCGGCTGGCCGCGGCGATCTCGCCGATCAACTCGTAAACCTTGGCGACCGAACCGGTGATCTCGTGGAGCGTCTTGCCGACCTCCTCGGCGATGGTGACGCCGTTGCGCGAGGTCTGAACGGACCCCTCGATCATGCTGTTGGTCGTCTTGGCGGCCTCGGCGGAGCGCATCGCGAGATTGCGGACCTCCTCGGCGACGACGGCGAAGCCCTTGCCCGCCTCACCAGCCCGCGCGGCCTCGACTGCGGCGTTGAGGGCCAGAAGATTGGTCTGGAAGGCGATCTCATCAATGACCTTGATGATCTTTGCGGTTTCGGACGCGGACTTCTGGATGTCGTTGATCGCCGAGCCCATGCGGCTCATGGCGTCGTTCCCGCGATCGGCCGCCGACTTGGTGTCACCGGCGAGGGCCGCGGCCTGCTGGGCGGTGTCCGCGTTCTTCCTGGTCATGCTGGACATCTCTTCGAGCGAACTTGTCGTTTCCTCAAGACTCGCCGCCTGCTCGCCCGCTCCTTGGGCCAGAGACTGGCTGGAAGCAGATACCTGGATCGACGCCGCGGCGACCTGCGTCGCGCCGTCGGCGAGCGTCGACGAAATGCACGCCAATGCGCGATTCGTGGAGCGAACGATCACAACGCCGATGATCGAGGCAATCGTGACCGCAACGGCCAAGCCGATGATGGCTCCCGCCTTTCCACTGTCAACGGCGGCTGTGATTTGCTTGCCCTGCCCATCGGCCTCGCGGACATTCATGTCCCCGAGCGCGTTGACCGAGTCGCGGAGGTTCTTGAACGCAGGGTATGCCTTTTCGTGGAAGAGCTGAGTGGCCTCCTTCTTCTTGCCATCGCGACTGAGAGCAACGGCCTCGCTCTTGGCTTCCAACCATCCCTTGCGAGCTTCGGATGCTTCCCCGTACAGGCGACGCTCTTCTTCGTTGTCGATGGCCTTTTCATACTCCGCGTACGCCTTGTCGAGCCGCTCTTTCACGCCGAGCATGCGATTCTCCACCTCGTCCATGGCGGGCTTGTCTTCGTCGAGTATGTGTTGGAGGAGCAGCGAGACGTTCTGCTGGGTCATCGCCTCGATCTGCCCGCTCAACTCCGCACCGGGAAGCGCGTTGGTCACGATGTGATCGGAGGCGGCCTTCACCACTGTAAAGCGATTGAACGCGAACAGGCCGAGACCGACGGTGATGAGGACGGCGGAGGCGAACCCGCACATTACACGCTTGCCAATGGTCATACGCATTGATCTTCCTTTCATCTAGAGCACCCATGACTGGATAGAACGCTTTGGTGGGTCATTCCGCGAACGGGGCAAACGCAGCGCGCAGCGTTGCGGGAAACACGCGGTCGATGTCGAGGAGAAGCTTGACGCCACTTCCGATCTTCCCCATCCCAAGAATGCACTCGGGCTTGACCGCCGAGCCGAACACGGGAGCTTCGTCGATGCTTTCGGCGCGGATATTGCAGACTTCACTGACGCGGTCCACGACGAGACCCATGTTGAGGCGGCCGGCGTCGGAGCGCAGCTCGACAACTATGATGCACGTGCAATCGGTGGCCGGCGCCGTGGGCATGCCGAAGGCCGAGCGAAGATCCGCTACTGCGATGACCTGGCCGCGCAAGTTGATCACGCCGCGCACATACGCCGGCATGTGTGGCACGGCTGTAATCTCCATCAACTTGATGATCTCGCGCACGCGGAGGATCTCTATGCCGAACTCCTCATTGCCGAGCGCAAAGGTCAGGAACTTTCCCGCGTGCGACGCGGAGGGCGAAGGAGCAACGGGCGTGGACTGCATGATCGTCATGGTGAAACTCCCAATACTTGATGATCTCTCGGTGCCGCTCGACAGTTCGACGCGTCCGGTCATCCGGCTCCCACGGCGCATAAGTCACGAGCGACCATGCAGCGGACGGTTGAGATGCGCCCCACTGCCGCGGGGCACGGAAGCGCGGTCACGTCGTGCAGGAGCATGTAGAGCATCCTGTCCGGCGGAGGGAGCGGCAGAAAGCTCGCTTCAAAGCAGACAATCGCATCGTCGCCCCGCTGCGCCGCCCCGCGCGTTGCCATGCACGATCCCGCCAGCACGCGGCTGAGCAGCACCGCCAGTTCACCGGGCTCGTCGGCCGCCATCAGCTCCTCCAGCCGCAAGCCAAGAACGTCCTGTGGCCGAACGTTGAACGCGCTCGCAAATGCCTTGCTGACGCCGGCAAAGACCCCGCGGGCGTCGAGCAGCGCGATTGGCACGGACGCGGATTCGGCAACGGTCGCCGTGACCATCCGGTGTGCGAATCCCGTCATCACCCCGGGCGGCGGAACCACTCCCAGCTCCATGGCGCGGCGGGCGATCTGCACCCGGTCCTTCATTCCGAGTTTCTTGCCAATCGTGCGTCGATGGGAGCGGACGGTCTCGACGCTGCGATGCAGGCGATCCGCGATATCTCGGTTCGAGCATCCCTCGGCGATCATGGCGAGAACCGTCCGCTCGGACCGAGTCAATGCCGCGACCGGGCGCGGTTCGTCCGAGCTGCGGCTCTCGAGTTGGGCTTCTTGGTGGTCCGGCATCATGGTCGGGTCTCTCCTGGGACTGCCGGGGAACGATCACGCACGGGACCGGCGACCAAGTCGAGACCGACCGAAGCAGCCGTGCTTTGGGAAACTGCGGCCCGCACTATCGTCAGCAGTCGATCGCGATCCAGCGGCTTCGTGGCGTAGTCGTTGCATCCGGCATCCAAGCATCGAGCTCTGTCTTCCTGCATGGAGTGAGCCGTCAGCGCGATAATTGGAATCGACAGTCCGGCCGCGCGGATGGCGCGGGCCGCTCCGTATCCATCAAGCTCAGGCATCTGCATGTCCATCAGCACCGCGTGGTACCGCGAGTGCCGGGCCTCGGCGCCGAGCGCCATCTCGACGGCGATCCGCCCGTTGGGGGCCACATCGACAGTGGCCCCCGCGCGCTTCAGGTGGAATGAAATCAACCGTTGGTTGTCTTCCCCGTCCTCGGCCAAGAGAACGTGACATCCCGCGAGTGGCACCGCCCCCGCGAGCATCTCAGAACCGCTGTCACGTCTCAAGGCATTGGCGCCGGAACGAACCTCCAATTGCGGAGTCGTCGCCTGGATGACGAGGTGGAAGGTCGATCCCGATCCGAGCACGCTCTCCACCGTCAGATCGCCGCCGAGCAGGACGGCCAGTTCCCTGGAGACGGCCAGTCCAAGACCGGTTCCTCCGTAGCGACGCGTGGTTGAGTCGTCGGCCTGCTGGAACGGCTGGAAAATGGTCTCCAAATGCTCCCGCGCAATCCCAATGCCCGAATCGACGACATCGAAGTGCAGCACGACCACACCATCGCGGCGTGTCGGCGCGGCCGAAAGTCGGATCGTGACTGATCCCTGGACCGTGAACTTAATGGCGTTGCTTACGAGATTGAGCAGGATCTGCCGAAGCCGGGTTGGATCGGTTTCGACGGCCTCGGGAATGCTCCCCAGTCGCTCGAACGCGAGCGAGAGACCCTTCGGGCCGGCGCGACCATCCATCAGATCAATCACCTCCGCCACAATCTGGGCGGGAGAGCACACCACGCGTTCGACGCTCATCTGCCCCGCCTGGATCTTGGACATGTCCAGGATGTCGCTCACCACGGTCAACAGGTGCTGACCATTGAGGAGGATGCGACGGCCATGGTCGCGAACCTCCTCCGCACTTTGGTCGGACAGGGTCAAGAGTTCCGCGTATCCCAGAATCGCCGTGAGAGGTGTGCGAATCTCATGGCTCATGTTGGCAATGAAGCGGCGCTGCGAACGATTGGCCGTTTCAGAGGCTGCAATCGCTCGCCTCAACTCGATGTTCTGTCGATCCAACTGAACGCGGGCGAGGTCGAGGGCCTCGTTGGCCTCGGACTGGCGCCGCAAAGACACGCGAAGACTCTCGGTGACCTCGGTCAGCTTCTGCTCGATTTCCTTCGACGCGGTGATGTCTATTCGGATCGCTACCAACCATCTCGGAGCGCCCTGCTCGTCCAAAGCCGCTTTCACTGCCGTGTCAACCCAATAGAACTTCCCGTCCTTAGCCCGGTTCCTCACTTCTGCGCGCCAGACCTGGCCCGAGAGCACAACGCGGTACATGTCTCGCCAGAACAACTTGGCGTGATGCCCCGAGTTGAGCAACCGATGGTTCTTGCCAAGGAGTTCGGCCAGTGAATACCCAGAAATCTCGCAGAACTTCTTGTTCGCGTGGATGATCCGCCCGCGCATGTCCGTTACGGCGACAATGGCGCAGTCGTCCATGACGTCCACGATCGCAGGCGTCAGCTTGCCCCGAGGGGGACCTCCAAAGAGAGTTCGCCATACGCGGGAAATCCGGCGGGCACCCCGCGCCACTCGATTGCGCTCGCAGGGTGACCTGCTCGCCCAAGGAAACTCCGGGCAGTCCCCGCCGCTGACGCTCATTTGAATACCAGAGCTCTCGTCACTACCAGCATGTGCGAGACGGTCCGGAACCGAGAGGCCGCACCCCATCACAGCGGCTGTGCAAAGGGCCACGCCCGCAATGATGCCTCCGGCGGCTCCCCGCTTGCATCGCCTGTAGGCGGCCGCGCTCTCGCAATCTGTCGCCGCACCGATTTCCATGCCACTTGCCTCCTGAGCACCCGTGTGCACTTGCGGCAACCGATCGGCCGTTGAACAGGGCTACTCCAAGGCGAACCCGTGGTCGCGACCGTGGGCGCGTGTGCGATCGCGGCATGTGTCCGTGGTTTTGCTGGCATCCAGGCGTCATGGTCAACTCGTGAGCCCGGTTTCCGGATGCGACTGCGTAGACCTACGGAAATTTGGGGAATCCGCTGCACAGAAGGAGCGCAGCAACTCGAACCTCCTTACGCTTCGTGTGCGTGCGGTCGGCACCAAGGCGGTGCTGCCCACGCATCAACTCTGAGGCAACGCGAACGCCATGAATGGGAAAGTGGATGGGCGCGCGTCCTCGACGACGCGTCTCACGAAATGCCAACGCGAGGTCTTGGAACTGGTGGTACAGGGCCTCAGTTCACCCGAGATCGCCAAGCGACTGCACCGCGGCGCTCGAACGGTTGAGTCACACCGTTTGGCCCTTGGAAAGAAGCTCGGCGCGCGAAATCGCGTGGAGCTGGTGCGCCGCGCTGTGGAAGAAGGACTCGTGTCCCTTGCAGGAACCACGGCAGGAGTAACGGATGCGGCAATCGCGACGGGGCTCCGAGGGCACATCTCCGCAAACGAGTCCGCCGAACGGGTGCTCCATTTCATCGACGCAGGAACCAGCGCGACTACTGGGGACGCGTTCTTTCGAGCCCTCGTCTCGCACCTGACGCTCGCTTTCAAGGCTCATGGAGCGTTCGTCGCGCGGTGCCTCCCCTCGGGGGCGCTCCAGTCGATCGCCGTCTGGGGACGCCGCGGACCGCTGCCAGGCTTCGAACTCCCGATGCAACAGTCCCCGTGCGCGGGGCTCCAGCGGGCGGAGGTAGTCGCGCTCCCAGCCGACGACTGCGTCACGTTCCCGCCGAATCCAGACCTGATTGGGCGGCAGTTGCTCGTCACCGCCCTATTCGACTCGCGCGACGCACGCTCTGGCACCCTGGGGCTCATCCACGACGGCGATCTCGACCAATCGCTGCTCCCGGAGACCATCCTGCGTCTGTTCGCCGGACGCGCCGCCAGCGAGCTGGAGCGCATCACGGCCGACGCGGAGCTGCGGCGAAGCAACGGGCTGCTTGCAGCCTCGCAGACACTGGCAAAGCTGGGAAGCTGGACTTGCCTGGGAAAGTCCGAGGAGACAATCTGGTCGGACGAGATGTTTCGTCTCTTCGATCTGCACCCTGGTGAGGCACGTCCATCGCTCTCCTATTTCCTCTCGCGGATGCACCCGGACGACCGAGCCCGTATCCTCGCCGGTCCCGCCCCGTGGGATCAAGCGGACTCCGCGTTCGAGCTGGAGTTTCGTATCCAGCGTCCGGACGGATCCTGGCGGCACCTCCACTCGTGGGGTAGAACGCCGCCGCGCGAGGAGCGCAATACGACTCCGGTTGTTGTCGCGTTCCAGGATCTCACCCACCGCAAGGCGACCGAGGACGCGCTCAAGCACAGTCGGGCCTTGCTGGAAGCCATACTGAACTCGCTGCCCGCGGGCATCGCTCTTCTTGGTCCGGACGGGCGAATCCGGATGTCCAACCAGGCGTGGCGAGAGTGCGCTGCCCAATTCGGTCTTTCGGCCGATGGTGCGGATTACTACCCCGACGCGTGCCGACGCGTCTTTGGCCAAGCCGCCGGCGACGACATTGAGCTCGGCATGCGGGCCGTGCTGACGGGCGACAGAGACGGTTACACGCGAGAAGTAGAATGGACGCTCCAGAGCCAGATTCGACGCTGCAACGTGCAGATTCTGCCAGCCCGCAACGCCGTTCCGGGTGCCGTTGTGCGCCACCTCGATACGACCCAGCAGCTTGAACTTGAGCTGGCTCTCAGCCAAGGACGCGAGCGGCTAGAACTCGGAATCCGCGAGCGGACGCGCGACCTCGAGATCGCGATCGCCGACCTTCGGGTACAGATCGAACGGCGCGAGCGCGTCGAGGCGGAGTACGAGCACGTCTTCCAAATGTCGCGAGACCTGCTTTGCATCGTCAATCTCGCGGGAACAATAAAGCGGGCGAACCCCGCCTTCTGCGGGTTACTTGGCAGAAGCGAGACCGAGTTGGGCTCGGCCCACTTCCTTGAGTTCTGCCACCCCGACGACCGAGCTCGCGTGGACGCGCACGTCAACCGCCTCCGAGCCGGATATCCACTCGACCCGGTCGCGGTGCGGATGCTGCACGCGGACGGTTCGGTGCGGTGGATCGCCTGGGCCAGCGCTCCCCCCGTCTCGGACGAGCTTCGGCCGATCGGACGCGATGTCACCGCCCAGAAGCTGGGCGAAGATGCAGTTCGCCGCGCGAAGGCCGATCTTGAAGAGTCCTTCCGATTCCTCGATCCCCCTTCCAATGTGGGGCACGGCTGACCACATGAACCGCGAGCCGGCGGGCATTGACAGAGCCGGCAGTCGATCGCACTTCGCAAGGTCAAGCCGCTCGATGCACTTCTTGTGCACCTGCTTCCGAGCGGAATAACTGCCGGGAGGTGATCATCTGCGCGACCCTTGCTGGCACGAGCGACCGCCAAGATTCTTCGCCTTGTTCGATCAGTGACCGCACATAGTCTTGATCGATCGACAGCCACGCTTCGTTCGCGGGACGCACGAGCTCGATACGGCCGAGTGTGCGCAGCAACCGGTGCAAATGCGGCCACGGCTCGGGCAGGGCCACATCGTCCATGGTTTCAATGCGGCCCGTCGCCGGGTCGCGGGCGGGGTAAATATAGAGCTTCACCGAACGCTTGAAGAGGCGCCCGACCGCCTCCAGCACGCCGCCGGCCAGATGCGTGTAGAACTGCTCCCGGACGAGCAGCTTGACCGCCGGCATGCCGACGGCGAAGCCGATGGGACTGTCGGTGTAGGAGGCGAGATACTCGGCGGTCTCGTAGTCGTGTTCGAGACGGGAGACCAGGACATTGAATCCCAGTGCGGCGAGCGTATCAGCACGTGCCAAGAAATCCTGCTGCGCCAGCTCCGGGGTGTGGATGAGGTTACGGAGCGACATCTCCGCGATGATGACCGGCTCCTGGTGTTCGACGCCCGGCTCCTTCAGGAATGCCTCGCGGGACCGCTCCAGGATGTCGTGTGTGAGATTGGTGATCGGCCGAAAGTGGCCGCGCTCGACCAGGATCGGCTTCTTGTACAGGACCTCGGACGGCTGCACGACTTCGCCACCGGCGGTGAACATCGCAGCATCGGTGTAGCCCTGTTTGACCAGTTCGAGACTCATCAACCGATTGTCCACGCCTTGAAAGGCCGGCCCGGAGAGCTTGATCATGTCGATTTCGACGCGATCGCGCGAGAGGTCATCCATCAGAGTGGCGATGAGGTCGAGCGGCCTCTCGTGCAGAAGGAACGCCCCGTGGATCAGGTTCACGCCGAGCACCCCCAGCGCATCCTGCTCGCGGTCCGCCGATGCATCCAACAGGTGCGCGTGCAGCGTGATCTGCGACGGCTCGGCGCGGGGCTGGGTTTGGAAACGGATGCCGATCCAGCCCCGTCCGTGATCGGCGCTATGGAACCGCCTGGTCGCCACCGTGTCAGCAAAGGCGAAAAAGCACCGCTTGTCGCCCTGCTTGTCGTGCAGTTGCTCGGACACCTGCGCGAACTCGTGTTCGAGCATGGCCTGCAGGCGCTCGCGGCTGACGTAGCGTTTGGACTGTCCGTAGACCCCGTCGCTGATCGCCATGTCGTAGGCCGAGATCGTTTTGGCCACCGACCCCGCGGCACCGCCGACCTTGAAGAACCATCGGCCGACCTCTTGGCCGGCGCCGATCTCGGCGAACGAGCCGTACCACTTCGCGGCAAGATTGATCGCCAGAGCCTTTTGCTGTGTTGTCGGAGTTGTGGCGGGCATTGGTTGTCTCCATGTGTGCTGTTGCGGGCGCGTTGCACGAGCGCCCCGGATTACTTTGGTTCACTTGCGCCATCGGACGGCCAGCAGCGTCTGGTCGTCGGAGGGCGCGCCGGCACCCGCAAAGCCGAGGACAGCCTCGTTGATCGCATCGATGGTCTGTTCGGGGGACGCGTGTTCGGGTAACTCGCAAAGGGCGCCGTCCAAACGCGCCACTCCGAAGAACTCCCCTGTCGGCGATCGCGCTTCTGTGATGCCGTCGCTGTAGAACAGCAGGAGGTCGCCCGGCTCAAGTCGGATGCTCTCCTCCCGGCGCGGCGGTCTGTCTTCGAGCACCCCCAGGGGCTGGGTGCTCGCCCCGTCGAGAGGCGTGATCGTCGGTCCGCCTGTCGCCCTGGCCCTCATGAGACGTGGAGGAGGGTGGCCAGCGCACGAGTAACTGAACTCCCCGCTGGAGGTATCCAGCGAGCCGGAGAAGGCCGTCACGAACGCGCCGCGGCTGGGCAGCCCGAGGGCGCACAGGTGGTCGTCGGCGTGATCTAGAAGTGCGGCCGCTCCGAAGACACGCGAGCGGTCCACCTCGTCATGGACGACTGTGCGCAGTATGGCCATGAGAACGGCCGCGGCCGCCCCGTGACCGCTGACATCGGCGATCAGGATGCCAAAGCGCCCATCAGGAAGTTCGCCGGCGTCGTAGTAGTCGCCGCTCGCGTGTTGCGCGGTGCGATACGAGGCCGCCCCGCGGATGTCCGGTCCGGGAGAGGTCAGGGGTGGAAGCAGCCAGCGTTGCACGCTCGCGGCGGCGGCCAACTCGGCGTCGAGGGCGCGGCAGGTTGTCTCCAACTCGCGGATGAGTTCATCTCTAGATTGGGCGCTCACGGAGTGGTTCATGGCATTCTGCTCCAAAGCCGAGGGTTCCTTCCGGCAGGCGGTCCTGAGATCCCGCAATGGGTCGTTACGCGTGGACGGGAATCGGATGGGTGGTCGCACTCGAAGTGCTGGGTTCGACCGGCGGAGTTTGGTCGGGCGAATCCTGCTCCCAGCGCACGAGATGAAGGTCTTCGACGAAGACGACGTAGAGCACTGGAACGAGAACGAGGGTGACAAGAGTGGCGACGAGCATCCCAGCAATCTGGACGTAGCACATAGGTTCCCAAAGTGGCCCGCCTTCCAAGGCGAGAGGGATCAGGCCGCCCACGGTCGCCAGCACGGTCACGAGCACCGGCCGCAATCGGGCCAGGCCGGCATCGACGACGGCCTTGCGCAGGGGCTCACCCTTGTGGCGCATCTCGTCGATGAAGTCGAAGAGCACGATGACGTGGGAGATGATGAGCCCCGCCAACGAAGCGACCCCCAAGAACGCCATAAAGCCAAAGGACGACCGGAAGATGAGCAGGCCGATGAGCCCGCCGACGATGCCGAAGGGCACCGCGGCGTACACAAGGAGCGGCTGCGTCGCTGAGTTGAACTGGAGCACCAGAGCCAGATAGATCGCGATGAACGAGACGATGAGCGCCAACGTTAGGGACTTGAAGCCCTTCTCCTGCTCGAACTTCTCGCCGCCGAACTCCCAGCGGTAGCCGGGGGGAAGGCGAAGCCCGTCGTCCCGCCCCGCCCCCCCTCCACCCACCTCGCCGACGACGTGGGCGGGTTGGTGGGTGGGTGGAGGAGGCGAGGCGTCGGAGCGGAGCATCTGCTGGAGTTGGTCTACGACTTGGCTCGGGAGCACGCCCGCGATGGTGTCGGCGCGAACGGTGATGCACCGCTCGTGGTCGCGACGGCGGATCTTGGGGGTCACGACCTGCGGCTTGAAGCTCGCAAGCTGTTGCAGGGGCACGCGCACGCCGTTCTTCGTGCTCACGGTCGTCAGACTGAAGAGATCGTCAAGGCGGGTGCGCTCCGAAGGCCGCAGGCGCAGCATGATGTCGATCAGCCGGTCCTGCTCGCGGATCTGGCCGACCGAGTAGCCGGAGAGACCGGCATCGATCGCCGTGGCGACATCGTGGTGCGTCAGGCCGCTCATCGCGGTCCGGTCCGCGTCGATGTTCAGACTCATCTGAAAGACCGGGTCGCCCCAGTCGTCGTGGATGTCGATGGTTCCGGGGATCGAGCGCAGGCGTGCCTTGACCTCGGAAGCCACCTGCCGGAGGGTGCCAGTGTCCGGCCCGTAGATCCGGAGTTGCACGGGCACGCCGATCGGAGGGCCAGTTTCGAGCTGCTGGCAACGCACGCGGGCTCGCGCGATGCGGACCGGGAGTTGCTCCTTCAGCCGAGCGGCGATGGCCGCCGTTTCTTCCGTGGAGGTCGTGTGCACAAGGATCTGGGCGTAGTTGTCGGCCCGCTGTTCCGGCTCGATGGAGAGCCAGAACCGCGGCCCGCCCGCGCCGACGAACGTCGTGTAGCTGCGGACGTGCTCCCCCTCCAGGGCTTCGATCTCTCGAATCGCGTCGAGCGCCACTTCACGTGTCTCGCGGATTGGTGATCCCTCGGGCAGGTCCAGGTTCACGGTGAACACGTCGTGCAGGTCCTTGGGGAAGAAGGAGGTTCCGATGGAGCCGCAGAGAAGCACGCCCGCCGCGAGGATGACCAATGCGATGGCCGTTGAGCGGTATCGGTGGGCGATGCACCACTCCACAAACACCGTGTACAGGCGGGGGAAGCCCTTGACCTGCTGGCCATGCGAGCCCTCCAGACCCTTCTGCCCCTTGAGCATGTAGAAGCCGAGGAGGGGCGCGAACGTCCACGCCACGATCATCGAGGCCAGCAGCGAGAACGAGACCACGATTGGCAGCGAATAGATGAAGTCGCCGGTCTTCCCTTTGACGAGCAACAGCGGCAGAAACGCGACCACGTTCGTGAGGGTCGCATAGAAGACGGCGCGGGCGAGGCGCTTGGGCCCGAGCCACGCGGCCATAGTCCTCGGCTGTCCGTGCGCCAGCTCGCGATTGATCGCGTCGGACGCCACCACCGGGGCGTCAACCAGCAACCCCAAGGCGATGATGAGCGCCGCGATGGACACCTGCTGAAGGTCGATTCCGACAAGCTGGGACAATCCGAGTGTCATCGCGACCGTGATCGGAATCGAAATGGCAATCAGGAGCGCGCTCCGCCACTCCATGAACACGAGCGCGACGAGGACCACAATCACGACGGCCTCGATCAGGTTCTTGTTGAATGACTTGATCTTGTGCTGGACTTCCTCCGGTTCGTTGCTCGTCCGCTCGACGCGGAGGTCCGGTGGGAGCCGTAGTTTCATGTCGGCGAGGGCCGCGGAGATATCGCGGTCGTACTCGGCGATATGCGTGCCCTTGACTTGGCGGACGGAGATTGTGATGGCGCGTCCGGTCTGAAGCTGCGAGGCGCTCGGCTGGGCGTGTCCGGACGCGGGAGCGTCCACGTCCTTCGTCTGGTCAGTGGATACGCCTGCCTCTGGGGCCTTGAGGGTGCGGTAGTTCAGCACGTCCGGCGGATCCACGTACCCCCGCGTGACCTCGACGAGGTCGCGGAGATAGAGCGGATAGCCGCCCGCCCCCTCCGAGACGGTTAGAACCGTGCCACCGATCTCGGAGGCGGATGTGTACGCGCCCGTGGGCCGGACTACGACCCGTTGGTCGGGCAGCTCGACGGTTCCGCCGGTCATGTTGATGTTTCTGTCGTGGACGCGGTCCACGATGGTCTGCGGGGCGATGCCGAACTGATTGAGGCGCTGTCCCGAGTACGACAGCCACACCCGCTCGTCCTGAACTCCGACCATATCGATCTGTGCGACCAATGGCGATTGCTTCAGGCGGTCACGGATCTGGTCGGCGAAACTTCGCAACTCACGGTAGGAATACTTGTCCTGCGCGCTGGTACGAAGCTCACCCTCCAGTTTGTCCAAATCGCGAATCCAGAACGGCCGCCAGATGTCGGGCTGGTATTGGTCCGGCCCCCCCACCTCACGCTCCCATTGGGCTGTGACCAAGTGCACATCGGCCTCGGTCTTGCCCGGAGCGAGCGCAAGGTCCAGCATCCCCGCGCTGGGCGCCTCGATGAGCTCCGTCTGGCTCGCGACGCCGGATTCCAGGAGACGCTGCGCCAGCGTACGGCCTGTGCGGAGGACGTGCGAACGTGATACGGCGCTCGGGTACACCAGCACGCCGACCCACCGATCGGATGGAACTGCCGCGAGGGTCTGCCGCCGACGCGATTCGATCGCTTCGCGGATGCTCTTGGCGCGCAGCCGGAGTTCCAGGTCCGTGACCGGCGGCGAGCTGATGGTGAGCATCACGGCCACGGAGTCACCGAAGTCCTTGTTCAGGAGCGACTGCGTCGGGCGGCCAGCCGCCTGCGGCAGATCCTTCATCTCGCCCAGCTTGCCGCGGATATCCTGCCAGACCAACTCGGCGTGTCGCTCGGTCTCGAACAGCTCGACGTAGACGATCGACATGCCCGGGCGGCTGATGGACTTCACGTGCTCGACGGCCGGATTTTCGGCGACCTTGCGCTCGATCTTGCGAGTGACTTCCTGCTCGACCTTCTCGGCCTCGGCGCCCGGGTAGGGCGTGATGATGACGCCCGTGACCACAGGGATGATCGGGTCCTGGCGCTGCGGCATCGCCGTGTAGGCGTAGACGCCCCATACGAGAACGGCGATCATGGCTGTCCATGCGATTGGGCGCTTTGTGACGAAGAACTGTGAGATGTTCATTTGGCCTCCCGCAACACCGTTGCCGAATCGGTGCTCTCGGTCATCACATGGACGAGCGCTCCGTCGGTCAGTCTCTCGCTGGTCGTTACGGCGATCCGGGAGCTGGGCCGCACGTCGCTCCCCCGAGGGAGGACCTCGACCTGGTTGTTGTACACGCCGCCGAGGGAGACCCTTCGTGTTCTGGCAACATCATGGCCGCCCTCCGACACGACCTCGTACACAACCAGTTCATCGCAGGACCGACCCTGGTGGATGGCGGTCATGGGCAGCAGCATCGCTGCCTTGTCGAGGTTTGCTCCGACAACCACGGAGACGATCATGCCCGGCCGGAGGAGGCGCTGCCCCGCGTCCAGTCCGGGGTTGGCCAGTGTCAACTGAGTCAAGAAGGTGCGAGTCGTCGGGTCCGCCTCCGGAGCGATCTTGGTGACCGTGGCCTTCACTCTCCGGCCCTCGAACGCGTCGGCCGTGATCACGAGTTCCTGACCCAGGGAGACGCGCTCGGCGGGTGATTGATCAATCGCGGGCGCCCCTCCACCCCCGCCCCCCCCAATCATCGTGTCCGGTACGCCGAAGTTCACATGCAGGGTGGAGATGTCGATCAGCCGGAACGCAACCTCGTGTGCGGCCTTGCGCTCACCCGGTTCGATGTTCTTCTCGGCGACGGTCGCGTGGTCGAAGGGAACGATGAGCTGGCGGTTGGCGTAATCGTCGGTGGCCTGATCGAGCTGCACGCGGGCGTCGGCCAGGGCGTGCTCGGCGGCCTCCACCTCGCCGGCCGCCACAACGCGACGGGTTTCGGCCTCGTCCCGCGCCACCTTGGACACCGAGCCCGCGGAGTTGTCGAAGCGCTCGAGGTTCCGACTCGCGATCGTCAGCGTTTCCTTGGCCGTCGCGACACGGGCTTCAAGCTGGGCGACCCTGGCCTCGGCACCAGCCCTGGCGCGACGGAGGTCGCCCTCGTCGAGTTCGGCGATGACGGTTCCTTTGGCAAGCGTGTCCCCGACCTGGACGTCGCGATCCAGGCCTGGAAGGCGGTACAGACTCTGAACCGTGCCGGAGAGTTTGAATGCAAGGGCTGTGGTTTGGAGCGGCTCGATCGAGCCGCTGAACCGCCTGGACACTGTGATCTTCTCGGGGGCGAGGAGCTTGACCATGACGGGCACGGGTGCGGGCGCCGACTCGCGTTTGTGACAACCGCCGAGACCGACCAGTCCGACGCACAGGAGCGAGACTGCCAGCCACGGCCGCGGGTGCGGGGGCCGAAAGGGAGGCGAGGGTCTCCGAGCGTTCTCGGGAACGGCGACGAACTTTTCACTGGGCGCGTTCATGGGTTCTCCTTCGAGGACGGCTGGGTGTCGGACACGGCCTGCGTAGGCGCGGGAGGTTCGGCGAACTCCCAGCCGCCTCCGAGCGCCTTGTAGAGTCGAACAACATTCACGGTGAGCGCGACTTGGCCCTGCACCAGCAGCATGTCCGCCCGGCTCGCCTGTCGCTGTGCATCGAGCACCGTCAGTTGGTCGAGCAGGCCGTTGCGGTAGTCGCGCTGGGCGATGGTCAAAGCATCGCGAGCGCTGGCGGCGAGACGTTCGAGATCGGCAACGCGAGCCCGTCCTCGATCCACGGAGACCAAGGCGCTCTCGACCTCGCGAAACGCTGCGAGGACCGTGTCCTCGTAAGCCGCCTTGGCAGCGTCAACCTCGGCCTCCGACAGCCGGATGGTCGCCTTCCGTCGCCCGGCATCGAAGAGCGTCCAGTTGATCGCCGGCCCGGCGAGGTAATAGCTGCTGGGATTGGTTGCGGAGTTCCCGTTGAACAGGTCGCCAGTCTTCCGGCTCGCAAGGCCCCCTGAGGCCCCGAGCACCATCTGCGGGAACAACTGCGCCGTCGCGACACCCACCATCGCCGTCGCGCTGGCGATGTGCCGCTCGGCCGCCTGGATGTCCGGCCGCCGCCGCAGCAGGTCCGACGGAACGCCGACCGCGACGTGCCGCGGCACGGCGGGGATGCCAGATGGGGAGGCCAGTTCGTCGCTGAGGGCCGTCGGCTCCAGCGCCAAGAGCGTGGAGAGCACGTGGATGTACTCGCGGATCGCCTGCTCGATTGGTGGAATCTCCGCGGCGGTCGCCTCGACCTCTGTTCTCGCCCGCACGACTTCCAGCTCCGACGCGAGGCCGTTGCCACGCCGGTCCTCGGTAACCTTCAACGTTTGACGCTGGTCTTCGAGTGTGGCCCGGGCAACCTCCAACTCTCGCTGCGCCCCGCGCAGTTCCATGTACGCGCGCGCCGTCTCTGCCGCGACCATAAGCACGACGCCGCGGCGGCGGGAGTCCGCGCCCTGCTCATCAGCCCGGGCGGATTCCTCGAATCGTCGAATGCCGCCAAAGAGATCCACGGTCCACTCCGCGTCGAATCCGAGCTGAAAGAGGTTGCCCTCCAGGTTCGCGTTCGGCAGATCCACAGACGCGTTGCTCCCACGAAACCGCAGAAGCGATGCGCCCACGCCGATCCGCGGATAGAGCAGCGAGTGCGCCACTTCCCGCACAGAGCGGGCCTGCCGGACCCTGGCCTCGGCCACCTTGAGACTCTTGTTCGCGCCGATCGCCCGCTCGACCAGCGAGGCCAGTTCCTCGTCGTTGAGACGATGCCACCACGCGATCTCGCTGTCGACTCCGGTCTCGGCGGATTCTGCCGATTGGGCGGCAAGTTCCTTGTACGCTCCGGGCATCACCGGAGAGGGCGCCGTGTAGTTCGGGCCGACCTTGCATCCGGCCAGCGACAGGCACGCCGCGCCGAGAACGAGCGGGCGGACACACCGTCCGGCGACGGAACGGATGGGATTCGAGCTCATGGGGTGAAAAGGGAGCATGACCGAACCGTACGCCGTAAATATACAACGTCAAGAAAAATATGGACGCTGTAGATAAAAATATTGACAGCGTACAGTTGTGGGTTAGACTCTTCTCAAGGGGGCCGCGGCGACCCCGATCCGCACACGCCGCGTCGCACCAGGGATGGACCCACGATGGACAAACAGCAAGGCATCCAGAGCAGAACCCGGAAGCCGCAGATCGGGCCCGGCCGGCCCGCGGCCGGCAAGGAACTCACCCCTCAAGAAGTGGCCGAAGCTGCCTTTCAACTCATCCTCGCCGAGGGCGAGGAGGCCCTCACCATGCGCCGTCTCGGGGAGGTGTTGGGCGTGAAAGCGATGGCTTTGTACAACCACTTCCCTGATAAGGAGGCCATTCTCGACGCAGTTGCCAACCTGGCGTTGGCCCGCGTGCCCTTGCCTTCTGCGAAGGGGTCTTGGAAGAGCCGTATCAAAGCGCTCTGCCATGGCATCCGGGGCATGGCGCTGCAGTACCCGAACGTCTTCCGCGTGGCGATGAACCGGCGAGTCCCGCCCGCCTCGGCGCTACCGCAAATCGAGTGGGCGTTGACGGCCTTCGCTGAAGCGGGCCTCGCTCCGGGGGCGCAGGCCGTCGCCTATCACACGATGCGCCTCTACGTTCGAGCGTATTGCCTTTGGGAGATTGAGGAGTGCGGTGCAAATGCCCCCGGCAATCCCGGCGAGCTCGGGCGCTTGATCGCCCAGCATCCCCGGACCGCCGCGGCAGAGAGTCTCATCTTCACGCCCGATCGGGACCGCCAGTTCGAAGCGGGACTTGAGCTGATCCTGCGCGGACTGGTCGTGAGCAAGGAGCGGTAGATCACTTTGGACTGCCTACAACGCGGGTAAACAAACCCCGTCATTGTCGGATCGTCCAGTTGATCTGGATCAGTTCCGTTCCTTGAGGTCAACAGGCTGCCGCATTCAGTAATCAATGACGACTCGCCCCCAGCCCCGGGGCCAGTGGGCGACGGGTTCCCCGCGTGTCGATTTGCCGGCCATTACGACCACCAAGAGCTGCGCCGGTTGGGACCCGGGCTCGGGCGGCCGCCCTGCCGAGCGCTTTGGTTGCGTAGCTTTTTCGTGAGCCAAGCGTTGACCCTACCTGACCCTTTCTGACCCCGATGCCGCGGTAATGGTCGAAAGCCGATGGGTCGAGGCCAAGACCAGTACGCCGCACGTCACATGCCCTGGGGCACACGTATCAGCCTCGTAGCGTGTTGAACAACCCCTCGAGAGAACCTAGACATAGAAGCCCCAGGTCCGGTGTTCGCCTTTGCGCTCGCGGCAAGTGCGCTGGATTAGGCGATGGAAGACGCCCCTAGGGCCTAGCCGTACGACTCTGACGAAAGCAATCTAGATCGATGGAGTAAACTGCCGGTTGGAGCAATCTATGTGGCGCACGTCAAAAGGCGATCGCACGCTCGGCCCCGCGGAGGCACAGCTGTTCCTTCACGCCGCGCAGTTGTTCGCCCACGCTCTGTTTCTTGAGATGGAGGCTTCTTCCGCCGCCCCCAGCGGCAATCAGTTTCAGCGACTCCCGCCGACGCATGGTGCCATCGTGTGCGCGGACATACTGATTGCCCTTACCGACCCGAACGTGCCCACACCGACGCTCACCGCGGTCAACGAGGCCGCCATCTCCGATATCTTCCGGCACCTAGAGCTCGATCTTGAGGACCCCGACGAAGAGACCGGCCGAAGGGTCCAGGCATTAATCGTCGCGGCTCTCCAAGAACGCGGGCTGGCAGAACCGGAAAATCCGGACGATCCCGAAGACTGGGATACGTGTATGGAGGAGCTGCTCGATCAGATACTCTGGGACCGAGACTTTGCGGACGAATCGGACTACGTCGATCTACCCCCAGACAAAGCAAACGCTGCGTACTCGCTCATGCGGGTAGACCGCGAGTACTTCCAACACATCGTGCCCGAACCAACGAACGCGGACATTGAACGTCTCATGGCCAAGATCCGATCCCTGCGGGGAGAAGACAAGAGCCAGTCCAATCCGAACGACGCGACGTGACCGACTCCCCTCGCGCTCACACAACTGCTGACTGCCGCGGGGCCGGTCTGGGGGCCGGGGCCGGCTGCGGGGCCGGGCAATGGGACCCCATCCAGATCCCACGTGACCTCATCAGGCTCTCAGCAATCGAAGACACCGGCCCGCATTCGCTTGTAGCCCCATTGACGACAGCCTTTTAAGTCCGCTGCGTCTGCCGTTCCGCCACGGGGCCGATCGTGTGAACGCTAGGAACGGGCTGGAGGCCCTGCATTCAGGGCGCTGCCGGCGCGGCTCCGCGCCGGCTAGAAAATAATGTCGAAAGAAACACCAAACAGCAACGATGGCGCTGCGTGCGATCGTGAGAATCGGTTGTCCTTGCCAAGATCGACCGTGAATGTGCGGCTGGCGTTGCACCCGACCCAGGCCTCGAAGCGTGTCGCCGCGTGCGGAACGAACTCGATTCTCGCCGTGATCGGCACCTGGTCGTCGCGAAGGACTGCGCCCGGTCCGGGGCCGTCGGTGTCGAAGCGGTAGGCGCGCTGCTCGTAGGCAGCGTCGAGCTTGAAGCACCACGCCTCGTGGAAGTCGTACTCGAAGCGGATGTTGTTTCCCTGGCTCGTCAGGCGCGTGCGCTCGTCGATCTTCCATTCCATCCAGAAGGCGGGGGCAATCTGGGCTTCCTGGCTCAAACGCGTGCGAACGGCTACGCCGAGGCGGAGCGTGAACGTCTTGTCGGGTCGCCAGATGGCGCCCGCGAAACCGCCGTAGGTCATCGTGCGCTCGGCGTCGTACTGACCGGCGTCGATGAGCAGGCCGCCGCCGAAGATACCCCAGTTGTCGTCGATCTTCGCTTCGACGTTGGGGGCGAAGACGATCTGTTGCACGTTGCGGAATCGGTTCACGCCGCCGGGGATCAGAGGATCAGCGTTGCGGAAGCTGTAGGTCGACGTTTCCCAGTCCACGGGCAGACTGATCTGCAGGTTGTGCTCCGGGCCGAAGATCAGGTTTCCGGCGAGCGCGCTGCGGGAGACGCGCACGCTCCCCGGCGATCCGCCCACATCCGCGCGCGTGGTCAGCTCGTACCGGCCGTCGAACGGGAAGACGATGTCGGGGCGCTCGGGAATCGAATCGCGGTTGTGCACAAAGTGCGGAGTCGCCCCTTGCGCGGCCGTCGGCTGTTCGAACGTCAGCTTCGGCGAAACTTCGGAGACCGTAGAGCCGGGAACCGGCTGCGTATCCAACCAAGGGTCCTCCGCCTGCACGACCGCCGATGCCGCCATTCCGCCCGCCGCCGCGATTGCTTGCCAGTATCGCACTCGAACCCTCACTTTCGGAATCCTCGACCGGGTTTCACAGGCCCATGCTAGCAGAAACCGACCCCGCATCGCCAATCCGCCCCTATCTCCAGCGCGAAACGTCGGGGAGCTGGATTCCTGTCCGACAGACCCCACACTGAAACCGGCCGACGCGGCCTCCCAATAGTCCTCTGAGGGACCCTCGCATGAACATCGCGCTTGCCATCATGATCGGTCTTGCCCTGAGCGCCGCCTGCGGGCTGCGGGTGTTTGTGCCATTGCTGGTGCTCTCCGTGGCGGCCAAGGCGAGTGCACTGGCGCTCGCCCCATCGCTGGCATGGATCGGAAGCACGGAAGCCGTGATCGCGTTCGCGGTCGCGACGGTTCTTGAGGTCGTTGCATACAAAGTGCCGTGGCTGGATCACGCCTTGGACGCGGTTGCGTCGCCGGCCGCGGTCGTTGCCGGGACACTTGTCACCGCCAGCCAGATCGGCGCGATCAACGGAGTGAGCCCGCTCGTGCAGTGGTCGTGCGCGTTGATCGCGGGCGGCGGCATCGCGGGGCTGATCCAGGTCGGCTCGGTCTCGACTCGCGCCGCGAGCACGCTGACCACCGCGGGAATCGCCAATCCCTTCATCAGCGCCGGCCAGAGCATCATGGCCGTGATCCTGAGCGTCATGGCCGTGGTCGTGCCGATCATCGCGATGATCGTCGTCGCCGGCGTGGTGCTGGGGACGATCGGTGTGATTGTCTGGTTCGTGATGGCCCGCCGCGCCAAGGCGCGGCGGCTGGCGACGGTGCCCGTCATCGCGTACCGGCGAGCCCTGCCAGTCGCCTGATTACTTTTTCGACGGTACGTACTGCTGCAATCGTTGCTGGAGTTCCTTCTTCTGGCTTGGAAGGATCGCGGCCTCGATCGCCAGCTTTTGCGTTTCGGCGGCCGCAGCGGCATCGCCCGAGTCGAACTGCGCTTTGGCGAGCGTGTCCAGGATGTTCGCGTCCTTGTGCCCGGTGAGTTCATCTGCACGCAGGGCCAGCCGCTTGGCGAGTGGAGTATCTCGCCGCGGCACGCCGGGCTCAGCAAGAATCATCCACGCGATGGCCTTGAGCACATCGGCGTTGTCCTTTGCCGCGCCGTCGGCGACCGCCGCGGCGTACGCGTAGGCCTTGTCCGCATCACGCTGGTCCAGCAGCAGGTAGCCGAACTTCGTCACCGCCCAGTCGGCGGTCACGGCGGGATCGACGGCGACCAACTCGTCCATTATTGCCGGCGCCCTGTCGGACTTGCCGGAAGAGAGTTCCTCTTCGAGCCGCGCGATGATGGGGCGGGACTTCTCTTCAGCCGCGGCTCGACGCGTCGCGTCGGCCTTGGCCTTCGCCAGATCCCATTTGCCCGCGGCGACCCGATCCACCACGCGGTCGATTCCGTCGAGCGGATGACCGACCCATGCGAGTCGCCCGGAGCGATCGACGACGAACGCGACCGGGATCGAGTTCTGGCCCGTCAACTGCATGAATCGCTTCGCCGCATCGGCAGTGGCGTCGTATGCGACGGCGTACCCCATTCGGTCACCGGCGCGCTTCACGAATGCCTCGACCTGGGCACGCCCACCCGCATCGGCGACCGAGATGCCGATGACGGTGACCGCCTTCTCTCTGAATACGGCCTGCACCTCGCTCAGCAGAGGCGCAGTGCGTTTGCACGCGGGCGCACCCATCGCCCAGAACTCGATCACATACACGCGCCCCTCGGCATACTCATTCGTCGGCGTCCCCTTCACCCACGTCTCGATGCCGATCGCGGGCGCGCGGTCGCCGATCGATAGCTTCTCGACGGTCTGTGCCGACCGCACCGGCGGCATCCCCACCACCGCCGGCGCGCCGGGATTTCCGGGGTTCGCCGGGACTCCGGGCTGGCCAGTCGTCCCCGGCGTCTGGCCGAACAGTGGCGCGGCAAACACCGCCGCAAGACATGCTGTTGTGATCTGCCTCACATGGGACTCCACAGGTCTGCAATTCCGGCCAACGTCCACCCCCTTCTCCAAATCACGTCGTTTCACCCTCGGTACGCGTCCATTGGCCGCGTGGCCCGCTCTTCGACACGGTACTCCGGACTCCTGGACCCCAGAACCGACAGGATCGTAGTGAAACCAGATTCGCATGAAAACGCATCCAACTGTCCACAATCCGCCCGCACGGACCCCGCATAAACTCTTTTGTCATGAGGGGTGTCTCGTTCAAATCCGGGCTTCGGCTCGCCGCGCTTCTGAGTGTCTGCTTGCACGCAGGCGTCGGGTATGTCGCAGGCACGCTCGGAGTGGACACAAGCGCATCGACAGTTCGGATGCGCGGCGGCTCGGTGGACAGGTCACTGCAAGGGTTCAACGTAGCAACCCCGCCGGAAACGTCGATCCCGACGCCGGATGAGACCGCCAAGCCACTCTCGGTTGCCACGATCGTTCCCGAGGACACCAAGCCCGCACCTCCGGTTGAGGACATCGAGCACAAACTCATCCTCGGTATCGAGGAATCGAATCAGAAGTCACCGAACTGGCTTGGCTCGGCACATCCCACGGAGCACAAGGCAAAGCTCTCGAGCGTGGAGCAGCCGGAACTCGATCCCAACCCCGGATTCGCGGCGCCGCCGCTGGATGCCGGTGCGACAACAACGATGTTCTCGGTTCCATTCCTCCCAGATGCGCTGCGCCAACCGGAGCCGACCTCTACGCCGCCGACAACGGCCGCTCGCGAAGGGGCAATGGAGGGAAGGGAACAACCCGATGCCGCCACGATCCCACGCGAAGGAGAGGATCATGCGACTGGTGAGCGAGCTTCGCAAGCCAAGCGTGGTGCCTCGGGCGAAAAGGTTGTTCCGGACTTGTCACTACCCGGCCCAGCGCCCGAAGAGATCGGCGTGCGCGACGGCGTGATGCGGATCGACCCGACGCTGCCGGTGCGCGATGAGATCGAGCGGCCGCGGAAGGTCGAGCTCGCAAAGTCCGTTCCGGCCGTGCCACAATCAGACGCGAAGAACGCTCCGACGAACGCGGCGGCATCACCGACCAACGCAACCGGCGCAACAACCCCTTCCGCCAATGGGGCGCGGTCCAATCCTCCTTCGGGCGCGTCCGGCCAACATCCCGGGGAAAAGAGCCCCAAGGAAGCCGACGCGTCCTCAACGACGCCGACCGTCGAGATTCGCCCCGGCATGCCGGCCGCGGCCCAAGGGCTCGACATCACCACAAAGCGTCCGAACTTCACGCGGCTGACGCGGGTGACCGCATACCCCGCGAATCCGCTCCTGAAGGTCACGTTCAATCGCAACGGGATCGTCAGCAAGGTCGTGATCGTCGAGTCCAGCGGTGCGCAGGATGTGGACGATCCCGTGGTGAACGCGGTGTATCAGTGGACCGCCCGCGGCAAGATTCTCACCGAGCTTGCGGGGGCCGATCCGAACACCGGCATCACGGTTTCGGTTCGTATCCTTCTGCACTGAGTCCCACCGTGCGTTCGGCGTGAACTCGCCTGTTTGACAGTGTTCGGTCGATAGCCCTACCTATGACGCTCACACGCACGAATCTCTCCGCGGCGTTCCCGAGCGTTGTCGCGTTGTGCTTGGCCGGCGCGGCCCATGGCCAGTACGACCCCAAAGCGGTCCGCCCCGTCGAACCGGGTGTGGGAGACATCAACCCGATCGGCATCAGCACGCGGATCCTGCCGATCGATCTTCGCCAGCCGATGGACTTCGAGCGCGTGTATCGCGTGCCGGGTTCGTCGCGCGGCGTGGGATCGATGATGCAGGTCGGCGAGGAGCGATTCGCGCGAGTATCGGGCGGCGTCACGGCCGTCTTCGCTCGCTCCGATTACGTCGAAACGAAGCACGGCATCCGGCCCGCGATCCCGGACGGCACGATCTTCTACATCGGTCAACCACCCATCTTGACGCCCGCCGCGTCGGGGTCATCCCAATCGACTTTGCCGACCTCATCGGCCGGTGGTCTCGTATCGACGCGATACTCCGCGGCAAACGTCGGCAACCGCGTCATGCCGGTCGATCTGCGTGTGCAGGGCGTTGACGATTCGAGCTTTCGCGATGTTGCTCGCTCGATGAAAGCGGATGAGCCCGAGCCGGCACCAAACATCTTTACAAATGAGCAGTTCCGCCGCGCCCGTCTCCGGCAACTGCTGTTAGGTCGCTCCGCGCAGGATGAATGAACGAGTTTGCCATGAACGCCACCGGATGGGCGCGATGTGGTACACTTGACCGCCCTTCGCACGGCTCGCCGGGAGTTCTCACATGCATCGTCGCTCGATTGTTCTGCATTCGCTTGTTTGCTGCGCCTTGGTTGCGTCCGTTGGCGCGCTTTCGGGCTGCCTGATCAGCTCGCATTCCGCCGAGTCGTTCACGGGCACAAAGGTCAGCGACGCAACGTTTAATCAGATCGAGCCGGGCGTTACCACAGAGAAATGGATCCGCGGCACGCTTGGCGAGCCCACGCTCAAGACCAAGCTCGAGGACGGAAGCGACCTTTGGAAGTGGCAGTACTCCAAGGTGAAGAGCTCCGGCGGCGCGATCCTCTTCGTGTTCGGCGGCTCGAGCACGAGCACCACGGCCGGCGCGGCGTACGTTCAGATGAAGGACGGCATCGTGACCAAACGCTGGCGCGCGGACTGAGACGCCCGCCCGGGATAAGCGAGTCTTCGAGCAAATCCCGTGGATTCGTGTGTTACATCCCGCCCTGAGCCTGCTGCGCATCCTGGCCGGCGATCGAGCCGCGCATGGCGGTGTCCGCCTGCATGTTCTTCATGCGGTAGTAGTCCATGATGCCCATGTTCCCCTTGCGGAACGCTTCGGCCATGGCCTTGGGGACTTCCGCCTCGGCGAGCACGACGACCGAGCGGTTCTTCTGCGCCTCGGCCTTGAACTCCTGCTCCGCCGCGACCGCCAGGGCGCGGCGTTTTTCCGCCTCGGCTTGGGCCATCTTCGTGTTGGCCTCGGCCTGGGCATACTGGAGTTTCGCGCCGATGTTCTCGCCGACGTCGATGTCGGCGATGTCGATCGAGAGGATCTCGAAGGCGGTGCCGGCGTCGAGGCCCTGTTTCATCACGGTCTTGGTGATCTCGTCCGGATTCTCCAGCACCTGCTTGTGATCGTGGGCCGAGCCGATCGTGGAGACGATGCCCTGGCCGACGCGCGCGATGACGGTTTCCTCGGTCGCACCGCCGACGAGCTGGCGCAGATTCGTGCGCACCGTCACGCGGGCCTTGACCTTCAACTGGATTCCGTCCTTCGCCACGGCGTCGATCGTGGCGCGCGGGCCGCGCTGATCCGGACAGTCGATGACCTTCGGATTCACGCTCGTCTGCACGGCGTCGAGAATGTCGCGTCCGGCAAGGTCGATGGCCGCGGCGGTGCCCCAATCGATCGGGATGTTGGCGCCGCGCGCCGCGATGAGCGCCCGCACCACTGTCGGCACGCGCCCGCCGGCGAGGTAGTGCGTCTCCAACTGATTCGTCGAGATGGGGAGTCCGGCCTTGGTCGCGCTGATGCGGCTGAGCACGATCGTGCGCAGGTCGACCTTCCGCAGCTTCATGCCGAGCAGTTCGAGGTAGCCGACCGGCGCGTGCGAGGTGTACGCCTGCACCCACAAACTCAGGAAGCTCAGAAAAATGAACAGAAAGACGATCGCCAGAATGCCGCCCAGGGCGAGCAAAGCGATGATCAACGGGTCCGACCAGTTCCAGGCGAGCGTGGTGGGGATGGAAGCAAGCGTGTTCGACACTAGAAGTCTCCCGCAAGACGGCCCGTTGGCTCGGCCGCGCGGCTGAGTATACAGACGATGGGATGCCTCGGCTTTCGATCGCCCGAGATCGACTCAAACAATCGGGCGCACTTTGATCTGCGATCCCTCGATCGCCGTCACCCGCACCTTCGTTCCCGAGGGCACGAACGAGACCTCGCAGATCACGTCGATACGCTGTCCCTCGATGCGCGCCATGCCGACGGGACGAAGGTCTGTCACCGCCTCACCTTCCGCGCCCAGGAGCGGCTCGAGTTCTTTGCCGGATTCCTCGGGAATCACCGGCTCGTGCTTGCCCGCCTCGCCGAAGAGCATCTTCCTTCCGAGCGGTGTGGATGGAAACAGCTTGACGCCCATGAAGAACACGACGGGCGCGAGCACGACCGCGCTGCCGATCCCGGCGATTCCCCACCCGACGCTCTCCTGGAACAGGCAGACGATCCCCGCGACGCCCAGCAACCCCGCGACCACCGCCACCAAGCCAGCCGACGGGAGAAAGACCTCCACCGCGACCAGCAGCAGCGCTGCGGCGAGCAAAATGATCCCCCAGGCAAGCATTGCGGACACGGACACACTCCATGCCGAACGGAAAATGCGGTCGTTCGGCGAAGGATGATACGAGGCCGCGGCGGCGAAGATTCGGTCATGCCTCGTCGAGCACGACAGTCGTGCGGAATCCGCTGCTGTTGAGCACCTTGATCTTCGCGCCGGCGTCGATAAACGAGCCGTCGGCGACGGCGTCCACGATCCGGTCGCCGATCTGCACGCGCCCCGCGGGGCGCAGTGGCGTAACGGCGACTCCCGTCATTCCGGCCTTGACCGGCGTGTCCGGGCCGAATGACTGTGTGTACGCACCGGGCGCCTCGTCGTCGGGCGCGGCGTTCGTCAAGACCAGCCGCTTCAGGAACGGCATCGTCGGAAGGAAGTGCAGCAGCACGCCAATGCAGATGCCCGCGACGATGAGCGAGACGAGCGTCGCCGTCACCGCCCAGCCAATCTCCGCCGAACTCTTAGTGCCGGAGAAGAGCCCGCCCCCCGCCGGTCCGACGAGGAACGTGCCGACCAGGCCACAGAAGAGCACAAGCACGCCGACGACGCCGATCACCGCCACGCCCGGCGTGACGAACAGCTCGACGCAGATCAGCCCGATCCCGAGCACGATCGCCAGGAGCGTCCACCATCCCGCGATTCCCGCGAGGATCGGCGGCAGCACAAGGGCCACCAGGCAGATCGCCGCGATCCCGCCCGGGAGCGAGAGGCCGGGGTGCGACATCTCGACGAAGATCGCCACGAGGAAGACCACGATCAGGAACGCCTTGACCCAGAAGTTCGAGAGGAACCGCGCGGTGTGGTCCGCCCAGTTCTCATCCAACCGCGTCAGCGTCGTAATGCCGTAGTACTTCTTGAGTTCCTCATCCGAGCGGATCTTGTTGCCCGCCAGCTTGTAGCGAAGCAGATCGCTCTCCGTGAGTGTCAGCACGCCGCTTCCGTCGCAGACGTACTCCACAGGCGTGTACATCCCCTTGTGTTCCTTCGCGCGGAAATCCGGGCGAGAGCTGTTCGAACCGCGGACGCTAAGTTCCGTGTTCACATCGGCCGCGACGGTCGGGGACATGTCCGGCGCAGCAGGAATGAAGTCCGATCCCTTCGGCGCCGTATCCGTTGACGCCGAGTTCTTCGGCGGCTTGGGCGGCTTCACCGGATCCATCGGCCCCGTGCCCGAGCGCACGCGCGGCGAGAGTCGATCCGGTTCCTCCCCCACCGCCGCCGCATACTGCGCCGCCGTCACGAAGATCCGCTCGTGCGTCTCCTTGTGCTCGATGAGCCAGAGTTCCACGCCGCGGCGGACGAAGCCCTGCACCAGCATCTCGTCGTGGCCGTTCTCGCGGGCCGAGCCGATGACGTCCGCGATCACGGGCGCGGCCATCTTCTCGCGCTCGTCCTTGCCGAGGGGCACGAGCCCTGTCAGCTCGCTGGCCACGATCGGGATCGCATCGCCCAGCCGCGCCCCGTCGTTGATGATGATCTCGTTGCACGCCAGCGAGACCACGGCCCCGCCGGAGTACGCCCACGTGTTCACCCACGCGATGGTCTTGGGCACGGGGTGCCGCTTGATCTCCGTCGAGATGAGAATGCAGGCGAAGATGTGCCCGCCGGGCGAGTCGACATCAAAGACGATCGCATCGGCCCCATCCTTCTGCGCGATCTCGATGCGGCGCTTCACCGAGTGCACCGTCCACTCGTCGATCTCGCCCTTGATGGTGATGACGTAGGTCTTGGGGTACGCGCGGCCGGAGGGAACTGCCTGCACCCCACCACCACTGCCCGCGCCGCCCACCGCAGTCGTGTCCTTCTTCGGCTCCTGCCCGAAGCCGACGTTCACGGCCGCGCTCATCGCGAGCAGCACGAATAGACACGCGGCGATCCATTTCACCCTGAACATCGGTGGAGTATAGATGGATCGGATTCAGCGAAGAAGGTTCACCGCTGAGGCGCAGAGGTCGCTGAGAAGACCGGAAAGAACTGGAAGCTGGCCTCTTCCAAACTCATCCTTCCCCATGCCTTCCTCCGCGACCTCTGCGCCTCAGCGGTGAACACCCCCTCCCCCTCCTGGTACGATGTCTCCGTGGACGCTGCAACCCCCCTCACTCCCCTCACCCCCCTCTACCTCAAGACGATCCAGCTCGCCGTCGCGGGCGCGGCGGGAACGCTCGCACGCTGGGGCGTGTACGAGGCATGCGGGAAGCTGGTCGCGCACGAGGGATGGAAACTCCCCGCCCTCCCGCTCGCGACGCTGAGCGTGAACGTCGTCGGGTCGTTTCTCTTCGGGCTGATCTGGGCGCTGTGCGACCGCGGGCAACTGAGCACGCAGACGCGGGCGATCCTGCTCGGCGGCTTCATGGGCGCGTTCACGACGTTCTCGAGTTTCGCGTTCGACACGGGGGACCTGATCGCGCGACAGAACTACCTCGGCGCGGCGGGGAACGTGCTGGCGAACAACGTGCTGGGGATCGGGGCGTTCTTTCTCGGTATCGCGACAGCATCAATCATGATCCCTCGCGCGAGCGGGGCTGTGTGAATCTTGTGTCGCGAATGCAGGGGAAGGGGCCGCCCCTTCCCCTGCAACCCCAATCCCTGTCGAGCCAAGACGCCGATGAAGCCTCACCCGCGCATCCGCAAGACGAGCAAGTGGGGCGGGCTGTGGCCGTCGCTTACATCGTGGCTCTTCAGGTGGGGTATGGGAGCCGCGGCGGCTGTGTTCCTGCTTCTATGGGTCTACACCGCTTTCGGAGGTGCCTGGTACTTGGCGCGCGGGAGCTTCCTCATCCAACTCAACTGGGGTTGTGTCATTTTCGACGAAGAGCGAGGACTGTCGCCGCCTCCTGACATAGTCGACGGCTTCAGCACTCGGCTTTACGGCGTCGGTGGTGCAGTTGGACGTTTCCGCAGCTTCATCTGGCGTTGGAACCACGTTCGGGCGGGACCTGTCTTCGGAAGCTTCGCGTCACGGACGTTCGTGCCACTCTGGATTCCGTTCATCGCGACTGCGATGTGCTGCGGGGTCGCCTGGCGTCTCGACACCCTCGCCCGCCGCCGCGCTCGACTCAACCTCTGCCCGAAGTGCAACTACGACCGCACCGGCCTCGCGTCTGGAGCGGTCTGCCCGGAGTGTGGTACGCTCTGAATCGTGAAGCCGCATCCACGCATCCGGAAGACGGTGAAATGGGGCGGCGCGGTGGCGACGGTGTTGCTGGTGGTGGTGTGGATTGGGAGCGTGTGGGTGGGCTGGGCTCGACTCCCCTCCCCCGGGATCTCTGTCGTAGTTCTCAGTGGACGAGTATCCGTTGCTTACCTTCCGCCTCGACCAGGTGTGCCCGCGCGATCAGCGCCGCCGCTTTTTTTCCGCCCGAAGACGATTGTGATGGGATGGAGTGCGGGGTGGCATACCTCTCCGACCACCCGGCCCGGTTATTGGCAGGTGGACATCCCGCTCTGGATTGCCTCCACCGCATCCCTCATGGTTACTGCCATCACGTGGCGATTGGATACTTTGGCTCGCAGAAACGGCGCGAGTCCTCGCTGTCCGCGGTGCGGCTATGACCGGACCGGTCTCCCGCTTCTCGGCGGATGTCCCGAATGCGGTTCCGGCTGCTGACACCCTCAGTTCGCACAATGCCCCCTCGCCCCGCACGGACGAACTCTGAGAGGGGCGGCTGAGCGCGCGGCGGGCCCCCCACCATCTGGCATCGCGCTCAACACCGCGCGGCTCCAAAATACAATTCGTCCGGGCGGGGCGAGGGGGTTGGGTCTCGCGGGGGCCGTGGCGATCAGGAGCGCTTCTTGGATTTGGAGCGGGCGGGGGGCTTGGGTTGTGGGGTGGATGGTTTGTTGCGCGGGCGGCCCGTCGGGCGATTGCGGACGGGGTCGAGGTCGCCGCGGCGGATGATCCAGACCTTGCCGATGCGGACCGCTTTGAGGCGGTATTGCCGGATCAGCACGTTCACCCGCGTTACGGTGATGCCAAGTTCGGCCGCGACATCGACGGTCGAGAGCAGGTCCTCGGGAGTGGTTTTCGTCTTCGCCATCGGCCAACGTTTTCCACAACAGGAATCTTTCAGGTGTTGCGCTTGAAAGTATTCATCAAAAGAAATAACCTGACGAAAGTGGATGGAACGTCCATCCGCGACAACCAAATAGACGGGCCGCCTTGATGCTACCAACACCAAGACGGCCCTAACCGCGGCAACCTCGCAAGGAGATCGCCATGGCTAACGCACATCGTAAGGGCATTGTTGCGCTCACGCCTCCTGAGCCCGTCCCACCGCCGCCGGCGCTCCCGCCGCCACCGCCCCCCACGTCCCCCACATCCGCAGATCGCCCCTTCGGCCTCGCGTACAAGACGCCCGCCCGCGTCGATCCCCGCATCCTGATCCGGCGATTCGGCGAGCTCATCCGCACCCTCCGCGACCGCCGCGGCTTCACGCAGGGCACGCTCGCCGACCGCTCCGGCCTCGACCGCGCCCACCTCTCCCTCATCGAACGCGGCCACCGCGAAGCCCGCCTCACCACCATCTGCGCCATCGCCACCGCCCTGCAAACCCACCCCGGCGAACTCATCACCCTCACGCTCGATCCCGCCGCGGCGGCCGGGCCACGCACGGCTCCCGCTCCGCCACCGTTTGTGCCGCCGCTGTAAGTCCGTGTGCGAGCAGTCGTTTTGAATAACTCCAACGCTCCCTCATGGGGCGTCGGGCGGCAAGTCGAGTCCTCGCGCCTGCAGGCGGTGCCGAACTGTGGCCACAAGATTCTCCGCGCTCTCGTGGGACATTCCGTCGGCCTCCAAGCTCGTGCTCAGGTCGAACGGCGTCCACTGCAGAAGCCTTCCGAGGTGCCGAATACGGAGCTTCTCCAGTGCGGCTCGCTCCACCGCAGGGAGTTGGAGCACCAGGATGGACTGCTGCTCCGGCGATGATCCAGGGACCGTGCGTGCTTCGTTCAGCTTGTAGCGTGCAAACTCGACCGCCGCATCACCCGCGCCCTCGCGAACGAGGACAATCGCAAACTCGTCCGGCGAGATCGGCACCAGCCGCGCATCGAAGCCCTTGATTCGGAGGTCTTCAATCTTCGCGGCGATGTCCTGAAGAACCTCGGCCGCGCTCCGGGTTGGCGGAAGGGCACGAGCCGCCGCGCCCGGGGGAAGAGCCGCGGCACGCTTCGCCGCGTCGAGCAGCACTGCCTGCTTGCTGTCTTCGTCGGCTTGCACTTCCGCGCGCGTCCGGCGAAGCCGATCCGCCGCTGCACCGGGAAGCTCGCCCGTCCCCCGCACGAAGTTCTTGATGCCTTGAAGCACAGACCGCGTGGCATCCACAGTGTCCGAGATCAGGCCCGTCAGACCGACGGCGAGCTTGCGAAGATGCCTGTTGATAATCGGGCCGACTTCGCGCCACGACTCGGGCTCTTCGCTTCCCGGGCCACCCTTGCCCTTGATCACCTTCACGCCCTGAACCGTCGCGTCCAGCAGGGCCTTCTCGAGAGACTCGCTCGATCGAGCCGTTCCGGAACCCGACTCTTGCGGGTCTTCGTATGGTTCGTGCGAAGCGCTCATGCGGGCACCCCCACGTCCACGGGCACTTCACACTCACCCGTCGTCAGCGGCTGAATTCCCACCGCTCCGGCGGCGCGGCAGAGTTCGCCCAGCAGGGCCATGATCTCTTTGTAGTCATCTTCCGGCACGACCTCCGGATCCCATACGACCGCGATGCGCGGCGAAGGGAGCATTGCGGTACTCATGCCGATGTGGCGATCCTCCTTTGGCCACCACTTCGGTTCGCCGTTCGCCCAGAGCGGACCGAGCAAGGCAACATCAACGGTCGCTTCCGGGTTCCGATTCTTCTTCGACAGAGCGACGAGGAGTTCGTAATCGGCGCGGGCGGCGGCGTCGGCGGCGGCGCCGCGGGCGGCGGCGTCGGCGCCGCGGGCGGCGGCGTCGGCGCCGCGGGCGGCGGCGGCGGCGTCGGCGGCGTCGGCGTCGGCGTCGGCGTCGTTGGCGGCGTTGGCGGCGGCGTTGGCGGCGTAGGCGGCGGCGCGGGCGGCGCGGGCGGCGGCGTTGGCGGCGTTGGCGGCGCGGGCGGCGGCGTTGGCGGCGCGGGCGGCGGCGTTGGCGGCGTAGGCGGCGCGGGCGGCGTCTAAAATCAAAGAGTCGGCCCGACCCATATGGGCCGACTCTTCGGCCAACGCAATGGCACGATCGACCGCCCGGACGTGCTCGTCCGGTGCGCCAGGCCAACCGAACTTGAAAAGCGGCTGAACACGTCTGGCGCACCGGGCCGCGAAGGCGACGCAGGCCCAGCGCGGCAGTTTCCGCAGTTCCTCTTTCGTGACGAAACGAATGCCTTCGCTGCTCATAAGAGTGACCTCCGAGCGTGCAGGATCGTAGGCGATGGCGCGGTTCTGCCTTTGGCTTTCCAGCACATTGGGATCCTAAGCTTAGAATTCCACGTGGACAAGTTGTCGCG
>JADMIO011101930.1_pt1 | contig 46478 bp, 48 predicted proteins | sample 8958161 | NCBI WGS metagenome assembly JADMIO01 (sample SAMN16585339, study PRJNA669376) | soil metagenome | isolation source: Crop rotation soil | place: USA: Cullars Rotation, Alabama | collected 2011
CCGCGACTTCAAGTCACGTGAATTCCAAGCTTCGGATCCCACTGTGCTGGAAAGCTGCTGGCCAAGCTGCAGGCCTACCAGCTCCAGGACGGCGGTCGCGACACCGTGGACGCCAACCTCGACCTGGGCCTCCCGGCGGACGCGCGGCACTACGGCGCCGCCACGCAGGTGCTGCGCGACTTGGGCATCGGCTCGGTCCGGCTGCTCACCAACAACCCCGACAAGACCTCGAGCCTGGAGTCCTACGGGATCCCCGTCGTCGAACGGGTGGCGCTGACCCCGCGGCCCAACGACCACAACCTCGCCTACCTGCAGACCAAGCGCGACCGGATGGGCCATCACCTGGCCGACCTCGAGCGGGACCACGAAGGAGCACCCCAGTGAGTGGCGAAGGCATCCCCCGGGACCACCCCGTGGACTGCAGCGACCTGAGCGTCGCGGTGGTCGCGGCGAGCTGGCACCAGCCCGTCATGGACGGCCTGGTCGCCGGAGCCCAGGAGGCGGTCGCGCGCTACCAGGTGGGCGCGGTGCAGGTCGTGCGGGTGCCGGGGTCGTTCGAGCTCCCCGTGGTCGCGCAGGCCTACGCCGCGGCGGGGTACGACGCCGTCATCGCCCTCGGTGTGGTGATCCGCGGCGGCACCCCGCACTTCGAGTACGTGTGCTCGGCTGCCACCGACGGGCTCAACCGGGTCGCGCTGGACACCGGAGTGCCCATCGGCTTCGGCCTGCTCACGTGCGACACCGAGGAGCAGGCGCTGGACCGGGCCGGCCTCGAGGGCAGCAGCGAGAGCAAGGGCTACGAGGCCACCGCAGCGGCGCTGCTCACCGCACGCGCCCTGCGTGAGGTCGCGCCCGCCGGCGACCGTCGCTGAGGTGGGCCGGGCCATGCGTGCGGTCACCGGCGCGACCCTCGGCGCCTGGCTTCTCAAGGCCGATCCACGGCACGCTCCCGTGAAGGAGTGGCTGCGCACGGACTTCGGCACGCTGGGCACCCGGTGCGTGCGGACGACGTACCGCACGCGGCTGGTCCGGGAAGGCCAACCGGTGCTGCTCTGGGTCAGCGGAAGCGACCCGGGCTTCCCGCCAGGGATCTACGCGCACGGCCACGCCACCGGCCCGGTGAGGGTCGACGACGAGTCGGGTCCGGTGCTGCCGCTCCGGCTGCGGACGACGGACCCGATCGTGCCGCGACGCGAGCTGCTCGCCTCGCCGGAGCTGCACCACCTCGAGGTGCTCCGGATGCCTGCGGGGAGCAACCCGTCGTTCATCGACCGGAGCGCCTGGCACGCGCTGCGCGCGCTGTTTCCGCAGGTCACGGGCTCCTGAGACGGTCCGACGTCCACGTGGTCTGCCGGGTGCGCCGTCGCGTCCCGGCACCGCCTAGGCTGACCCCGTGAAGACGTTCGAGGAGCTCTGGGCCGAGCTGAGCGACAAGGCCGAGACCCGTCCGGAGGGATCCGGGACGGTCAAGGCGCTCGACGCGGGGGTGCACCAGATCGGGAAGAAGCTCGTCGAGGAGGCTGCCGAGTCGTGGATGGCCGCGGAGTTCGAGGGCCATGAGCGGGCGGCCGAGGAGATCAGCCAGCTGCTCTACCACGCGCAGGTGCTGATGCTCGCCGCCGGAATCTCGCTCGACGACGTCTACTCACACCTCTGAGGAACCATGGTCTCCACAAGCTCGACCAACGACGGCACAAGCTCGACCAACGACGCCAGTCCGCTCCTGCGGATCGCGATCCCGAACAAGGGGTCCCTGTCGGCCTCCGCGTCGGAGATCCTGCGTGAGGCGGGCTACCGCCAGCGCACCGACTCCAAGGAGCTGACACTGCTCGACACCGCCAACGGCGTCGAGTTCTTCTACCTCCGGCCGCGCGACATCGCGCTCTACGTCGGCGAGGGCACCCTCGACGTCGGCATCACCGGGCGTGACCTGCTGCTCGACTCCGGCGCCAAGGCCGAGGAGGCCCGCCAGCTCGGCTTCGGACGCTCACGCTTCCGCTTCGCCGCCAGGCCGGGAGCGCTCGGCTCGCTCGACGACCTGGCCGGCAAGCGCATCGCGACGTCGTACGTCGGGGTGGTGCGCCGTCATCTGGAGGAGCGCGGCATCGACGCCGAGGTGATCCGCCTCGACGGTGCGGTCGAGACCAGCATCCAGCTCGGGGTCGCCGACGTGATCGCCGACGTCGTGGAGACCGGCAGCACCCTGAAAGCAGCGGGTCTGGAGATCGTCGGCGAGGTGATCCTCGAGTCCGAGGCCGTGCTGATCACCCGTGCCGACACCCCGGACCCGCAGGGCTTCGAGGTGTTCAAGCGACGCCTCGACGGCGTCCTCGTCGCGCGCACCTACGTGATGATGGACTACGACATCCCCGAGGACCGGCTCGAGGAGGGCGTGGCCCTGACCCCGGGTCTCGAGGGCCCGACGATGTCGCCGCTGCATCGCGAGGGCTGGATGGCCGTGCGCGCCATGGTCCCGCGCGACGGCGCCCAGAAGCTGATGGACGACCTCTACGAGATCGGCGCGCGGGCCATCCTGCTCACCGACATCCATGCCTGCCGACTCTGAGGCCGCTCCACAGCTGCCTCACACCTGGCGACCCTTCGGCGTCCGGATCGCCGTCGGGATCCTGGGAGGGATGCTGTTCGTGCTCGTCGTCCTCGTGTGGATCGGGCTCGACGAGAGCGTTCGCCGCCAGTTCACCGGGTTCCAGCGCGGCACGCTGGTCTTCCTGGCGTTGCTGCTGCTCGCCACCTACAACGCCCTCTGGAGGTCGCGCGTCACGGCGACCTCCGACCGGCTGATCGTGGTCAACGGCTACCGCACCCGCCACTACGAGTGGTCCCAGGTGATCGGGGTGTCCCTCCGTCGGGGGGCGCCCTGGGCCACGGCCGACATCTCGGACGGCACCACGGTCGCGCTGTTCGCAGTGCAGGGCTCCGACGGAGCACGAGCCCACCGGGCGATCAGGGAGATCCGGGCCACCGTCGCCGCCCAGACGCCTGGCGCCTAGAGCCGCCGTACGCCGAAGCTGCCCGACCAGCTCGCTCCCGGCTCCAGGACGACCAGGTCACGACCCGAGTTGAACGCGTCAGGTGGAGCCGTCATCGGCTCCACGGCCACCGACTCCCGCGGTCCGGTGCCGGGTGCGACCGGATGGTCGGGCGTGCCCGCAGGCAGCACGTCCCCGGTGAACACCTGGAGCCACGACCAGGCCTCGTCGACCCACAGCTCGACGTCACCCAGGCGTACGACGGCGCGACCGTCCGCGTCACGGCTCAGGTCGCCGAAGCAGTGGTCGATGGTGAGGTCACCGACCTCCCGCGCCGCAGTGAAGTCGTACGCCGTCCCGGTGACCGGCTCCTCGCCGATCGGGATCTGGCGCTCGTCGGTCTGCAGCCGTGTCGACGCGGGCAGCAGCAGGGACGTGGTCCCCAGCGGGGCGGAGAGGGCGAGGTAGGGGTGCATGCCGGCTGCGAAGGGAGCCGGCTCGGCGGACACGTTGGTGGCGTCCATCGTGACCTGCAGACCCGCCTCGGAGAGTCGATAACCGAGCGCGAGGTCCAGCGTCCACGGGTAGCCGCTCTGCGCCATCACACGGCAGCCGAGGTGCACCTCGTCAGCGGCCGAGGCTGACTCCCGCCAGCTGGACCACCGGACCAGGCCGTGGCTGGCGTTGTGCTTCGCCGGCTCGGACAGTGGCAGCTGCAGGTCGCGGCCGGCGAAGTTCCACGCCCCGTCACGGATCCGGTTGGGCCACGGAGCCAGCACCTGCCCCCGACCTGCGCCGGGGATCGACCCGACGGGGTACCCGGCCAGGACCGGGATCCCGTCGTGGGTCAGCTCCCGGATGCCGCCGCCCGACTCGACGACGGTGGCCACATAGCCGGAGTGAGTGAGCGTCCACTGCTGGCCGGTGGGCGGCGTGCTGTCGGGCATGGCCTCAGCGTAGGGGCGGAACGTGGGTGCCCGTCCGGACGGCACTCCCTAGCATCGAGCCGTGAGCACTTCAGACGGCAAAGCCGGCAGCCCGGTGACGATCCGGCCCATGACCCACGACGACGCCCCGGCGGTGAACGCCCTGATGGCCGCGGCGGAGGCGGTGGACCGCACCGGTGAGCACTACAACCTGGACGACCTGCGCGAGGAGCTCGAGAACCCGATGATCGACGTGGCCCACGACTGGCTGGTGGCGGAGACCGCGGGAGCACTGGTCGGCCACAGCCACCTGGCCCCTCGAGCCCCTGCCGACGGGGCGATCAGCGTGGGCGTCGACGGCACGGTGCACCCGGAGTTCCGGAGGCAGGGGATCGGCTCGGAGCTCGTCGCCAGGTCCGTGGACCGTGCCCGTGCCTACGTGGCGGAGCGAGGCGCCGGGCTCCGCTGCTCGGTCACCGTGAGCGCACCGTCGAGGAACACCGACCTCGCCTCGATCGTCGAACGACTAGGGCTGCGTGCCGAGCGCTACCAGTTCGTGATGCTGGCCGACCTGCAGTCGCCGCTGCCCGAGGTCATGAAAGGGCACGGGTTGCCGGACGGGTTCGTGCTCTCGACCTGGGAGGACCTGGACGCCGACGAGATCCGGGAGGCGCACAACCGCGCGTTCGCGGGCCACCCCGGCTTCACCGCGTGGGACGCCGAGATGTGGAGCCAGTGGGTCTGGGACAGCCGGGCCCTCCGGCGCGGGCTCAGCCTGCTCGCGCGCGACGAGACGGGCGCGATCGCGGCGTACCTCGAGAGCAACGAGTACGACGCGGTCGCCGAGGCCACCGGGGTCCGCGAGGCGTACGTCGCCAAGGTCGGCACCTCCGACCGCTATCGCCGTCGGGGGCTGGCCAGCGCCCTGCTGCGACTCGCGCTGGATCGCTACAGGGAGGCCGGCTTCGACCGCGCCGCGCTCGACGTCGACTCGGAGAACCCGACAGGTGCCCTCGGGGTCTACGAGCGGGCGGGGTTCCAGACGGACCAGCGCTGGACGAACTACCGCTCCATCTGATGCCAGCACCGTCGAGACAGGGTCACAGAGAGGCGTCGACGACGACGTCCGCTCGTTCGCGGGTCCGCTCCCGTGCGAACAACGTCGCCTCGTCCTGGGCCCACTGCTCCCAGTGCGGAGCGAAGGCGTCACCGTCGCGCGCGATCCCGCGGGCCATCCGCACGTCGTACGGCGCCTCGACCCACACCAGGACCGTCTGCAGGTCCTCGAAGCGGGCCGATCCGCTGCCCACCCCTTCGAGGACCAGCAACGGCACCGGCGTGATGACCACGGTCTCCGCGAACGCGCCGGCGTCCCAGTCGAACCGCCGGTAGCCTCCGGCGTCGCCGGCCGCCAGCGGCAGGAGCAGCCCCTCGAGCTGCGCGTCGACCCGGTCCAGACCCGACCACCCCTCGTAGAGGTCGTCCATGTGCACTGTCGGCGCCCCCAGCGCCTTCGCGAGCGTCGTCTTCCCGGACCCGGCCGGGCCGTCGACGCAGACCAGCCGTCCCGTGCCCAGGGTCGGCGCCCGGTCGAGCGCGAGCTCCAGGACGGCGTCGGCAGCCTCGGTCACCAGGCCTGTCCGAGCCCCCGGTAGGAGCGCACGGTCTCCACGATCGTGTCGCCGGCCAGCAGGTGCACGAGGTTGGTGTGCTCGGCGAGCTCGCCCGACTTCGCGTGCCGGAACCACACCCAGTCGCCGACCTGGAGGACGCGCGCCCCCGTGCCGGTCAGCGGGGTCTGCACCTCGCCCGCCCCCTCGAGCCCGGTCAGGTGGAGGTCCGGGGGTGCCCACGGGATCGGTGCCCGGTCCTTGCCCACGGGCCCGCTGGCGACGAAACCGCCACCGGCCACGGTCACGAGGCCGCCGCCGGGTCGGCGTACGACCGGGACCCCGAAGAAGGCGGCGGGCCGCGGGTCGAAGCTCTCGTAGTGGTCGAACAGCCCCGGGACCAGGAGTCCCGAGCCCGCGGCGATCTCGGTGACGGTCGGGTCGGCCGCCGTGGCCTCGACGCTGCCGGAGCCACCCGCGTTCCAGAACTCCAGCTCCGCCAGCTCGGACAGCCCGCGAGCGATCTCGGCCCGCCGTTCGGTCAGCTGCGCGAGCGACGCCGTCTTGAGCTTGCGTACGACGAGCGACTTGGCCCGCTGGTGGGGCACGTCGTCGGGTACGCCGGCCACCTGTCCCTCGTAGGTCATCACCCCGACCAGCGAGAACTTCCGGTCGACGACCTGCCTGGCGAAGGCCACGACCTCGGCGGCGTCGTGCAGCGGTGAGCGCTTGGGCCCGACGTGGGACCGGCCCAGCCGGAGGCCGGCGTCGATGTCGATGGCCACCCGGGCAGGCCGCCCGTCACCGGCCGCCTCGATCAGTGCCAGCTGGGCGGGATCGTCCACCATCAGGGTGACCCGCTCCCGGGCGTGGTCGTCGGCGAGCAGCTCGGTCAGCGCACCGCGGTCGACGCTGGGGTAGCCCATCACGACGTCGTCGGTGACTCCCTCGCGGACCAGCCAGAGCGCCTCGCGCAGCGAGTAGGAGAGGACGCCGGCGAACCCGGGGAGAGCAAGGGCCCGTTGCACGAGCGCGGGCACCCGGAGCGACTTGGAGGCGACCCGGATGGGTTTGCCTCCGGCGCGTCGGAGGAGGTCGGCGGCGTTGGCGTCGAAGGCGTCGAGGTCGATCACGACCATCGGGGTCGCAGGGTCGTCGAGGCCGCTGATCGCCTGGTCGAGCCGCCTGGCGAGCTGGTGGCGCGCGACGTCGCTGCCGAACGGGGAGGTCGCCACCGTCTAGATCCCGTGCTTCTTCAGGATCGCCTCGATGTCAGCCATGTCGTCGAGGTCGTCGTCGTTTCGGGCGGACTTCCTCTTCTTGGCCGGAGCGGCCGGCACCTGCTTGCGCTCCTGACCGGGCACCGCAGCGGCCTGGTCGCGACGCGTGACGCCTCGGGTCCCCACGCCCCGGGCGAGCATCGCGCCGGAGACGAACCACAGGACGACCGCCGCGCCCGCGACGACGATGCCGAGCCAGACGCTGGGGGAGAAGACGAGGTGGGCGGCCCAGGTGGTGACGTCGTCGACGATGTTCCCCGCGAGCTTCAGGGTGCCGGTGAGCCAGGCCGCGACCGGGACGAGCGTCCAGGCCAGCCCGCGCAGGCCCGCGGCGAGACCACGACGTCGCCAGGCGAGGAAGCTCAGCGCGGCGCCGAGCACGGTGAGCACCAGGGCCAGCGCGGCCCAGGTGGCGGAGTCGAGGGACATGCCACCAGCCTACGGAGGGTCTGGAACGATCGGGGCATGCGGACGATCCCCAATCCCGGATTCGCGGGCGACGACGGGAGTGCGGCACCGAAGCTCGCGGATGCCCTCGCGGCGTACGACGCGGCGCCGGACGACCTCGACGGGCGCAGGGCCGCGCTCGCCGCGCTCACGGAGGCACGTCTCCTGGTCCCGGTGGTGGCTGTGCTCGGCGAGGTGGAGGTCGACGACGCCGGCCTGGCGCACGACAAGACCAGCGACATGGCGGCGGTGATGATGACGGGCCGGGACGGACGCACTGCGCTGCTCGCCTTCACCTGCTCCGCGAGCCTGGAGCAGTGGAATCCCGAGGCCCGGCCGGTCCCGGTGCCCGCCTCGAAGGCGGCGCTGGCCGCGGTCCAGCAGGAGGCGGCCGCTCTGCTCGTCGACGTGGCCGGTCCGGTGATGTTCGTGGTCGAGGGGGAGGACCTGATCGCCTTGGCGGGAGGGTGATTTCCCATCGCCCGGCCCGCCTTGTACCCTTGTGCGTGACCGATCCGCTCGTGGCTTGCCGCGGGTGGATCTGACAAGCGGAGGCCTCCTCCCACCCGCATCGACCGCCAGTTTGATCAAGCACCACAGGTCGTCGGGTTCTGGTCACGAGCAGGCGACAGGTGTCGCCGTACTGCTCGTTCCCAAGGGGCTTCCGTGCGTCGCACGGGAGCCTTCTTCCATGCCGGGGCAGAAATCAGCCGGCTGGGACGTTCTCCTGAGGTCACCCCATCGTTCAAACACAGGAGGACCCATCAGCACCGAGCTGCGAATCAACGACCGGATCCGGGTACCTGAGGTCCGACTCGTTGGCCCCAACGGCGAGACCGTCGGCATCGTGTCCACCAGTGACGCGCTCCGGCTGGCCCAGGAGGCGGACCTCGACCTGGTCGAGATCGCGCCGATGGGCAAGCCACCGGTCTGCAAGCTCATGGACTACGGCAAGTTCAAGTACGAGAACGCGCAGAAGGCCCGTGAAGCCCGCCGTAACCAGACCAACACGGTCATCAAGGAGATGAAGCTCCGGCCGAAGATCGACCAGCACGACTACGAGACCAAGAAGGGTCACGTCGTGCGGTTCCTTCGCCAGGGCGACAAGGTCAAGATCACGATCATGTTCCGCGGACGCGAGCAGCACCGCCCCGAGCTGGGGTACCGGCTGCTGCAGCGCCTCGCCGAGGACGTGACGGAGCTCGGCTTCGTCGAGTCGTCTCCCAAGCAGGACGGCCGCAACATGATCATGGTGTTGGGCCCGCACAAGAAGAAGTCCGAGGCCAAGGCCGAGGTGAAGGCGGAGAAGCAGGAGCGGGCAGCCGCTCGCGAGGCCGAGCGTGCCGAGGAGCACGCAGAGCGTCGTGCGGCCCACGCCTCGCCGGCGCCGAAGAAGGAGCGCGGACGCTCCGAGAACCTCGACCCCGAGATCGACGCGTAACGAGAAGAAGGACAGAAATCAGATGCCGAAGAACAAGACGCACTCCGGTGCCTCCAAGCGCTTCCGCGTGACCGGTTCGGGCAAGATCCGCCGCCAGAAGGCTGGTCTGCGCCACAACCTGGAGAAGAAGCCCTCGAAGATGACCCGCCGCATGTCGGGCACCACCGAGCTCGCCAAGGCCGACGTCAAGCGCGCCAAGAAGCTGCTCGGTCTCTGAGCGTCCACCCCACATCTTTGAAGGAGTACTGAAATGGCACGCGTCAAGCGGGCGGTCAACGCCCACAAGAAGCGCCGGGTCGTCCTCGAGCGCGCCTCCGGTTACCGCGGTCAGCGTTCGCGGCTCTACCGCAAGGCGAAGGAGCAGGTCACCCACTCGCTGGTCTACAGCTACAACGACCGGCGCAAGAAGAAGGGCGACTTCCGCAAGCTCTGGATCCAGCGCATCAACGCCGGCGCCCGCGCCAACGGCCTGACCTACAACCGCTTCATCCAGGGCCTCAAGGCCGCGGGTGTCGAGGTCGACCGCAAGATCCTGGCCGACCTGGCCGTCAACGACGCACCGGCCTTCGCCGCGCTCGTCGAGACCGCCAAGGCCAACCTGCCCGAGGACGTCAACGCGCCGGCTTCGGCCTGACCGTCCGGGACCGGTTTCACAGGTGATGAACCCGAACTGCCTCTTCACACAGGTTGCACCGTGTGTGAAGAGGCAGTTTCACTTCCTCACCTGGGAAACCGCCCTCCCGTGAGCTCAGTCGAGCTCACGCCGCGGAGCGGCCGGGTCAAGGCCGCCCGGAAGCTCACGCGTCGCAGTGAGCGGGCCGAGCAGAGCCTCTTCCTCGCCGAGGGCGCCAAGGCGCTGAGCGAGGCGTTGCACTCCGGTGGAGTGGCCGAGGTCTTCGCGACCGAGGCCGCCAGCGAGCAGTACGCCGCCCTCCGCAAGGCGGTCGACGACGCCGGCGTCCCCTGGATGCTCGTCGACGACGCGGCCGTCACTGCCCTCAGCGGCGCCGTGACCCCGCAGGGGATCGTGGCCGTCTGCCGCTTCCTCGACGTACCCCTCGAGCGGGTGCTGGTCCAGGACCGGGCCCCGCTCGTCATCTGCGCCGACGTGCGCGACCCCGGCAACGCGGGCACGGTGATCCGCACGGCCGACGCCTCGGGAGCCGGTGGCGTCGTGCTCGCGGGGAGCAGTGTGGACCCCTACAACGACAAGACCGTCCGCGCGACGGTCGGAAGCCTCTGGCACCTGCCGCTCGCCCGGCACGCCGACGCGGGCGAGGTGGTCCGCCTCGCGCAGGCTGCCGGGTTCGTCGTACTGGCTGCGGACGGCGACGGCGAGACCGACCTGTTCGAGGCCGAGGAGTCAGGCCTGCTGGCCCGGCCGGTGGCGTGGCTCTTCGGCAACGAGGCCTGGGGGCTGCCCGAGGATCTCGCCGCACTCGCTGACCACCGTGTCTCGATCCCGATCCTCGGCCGTGCGGAGAGCCTCAACCTCTCGACCGCCGCCGCCGTCTGCCTCTACGCCAGCGCCCGCGCGCGCCGCTAGCTCCGGTCCGCGAGCCAGGTCTCGGCACGGCGTCGCGAGGCCCGGGAGAGCCAGGCGTCCTGGAGCAGCTCGGTCAGCTCGTCGACGTCGATCTCGCCGAGTCGGCTCGCCCGCACCAGGACCGAGGGATGCCCGTCGAAGTGCGGTGTCGAGAAGCACGGCGAGCCCGGGTCCTGCACCAGCGCCTGCTTGTCGCCCTCGGTCGCCACCCAGATGACGATCACGTCGTCCCACCGTTCACCTGTCTCGGCGTCGAAGGCGTCGGGCCGCGGGTTGCGGAAGAACACGAACGACTTCTGGCCGACCTGGTAGACGGCGTTGCCCTTGGTCCCCACGACCTTGGTCACGTGCGGCATCCGTCCGGCGATCCGGTGGACGTCCTGGGCGCGGGCTGGGCGAGCCATGTCGGGACCCTAGATGTCCGGAGCCCGATCTGCACAGAACCTTCACCTGTCGCGCACGCCTCCTGCCCGTGCTCGTCCCTAGGCTCCAGACATGGAGCCACTCGCGACGCCGCCGACGATCCTGGTGGTCGAGGACGAGCCCCTGATCAACCAGGCGGTGGGTGACCGGCTCCGCGCCGAAGGGCACGCTGTCGTGGCGGCGTACGACGGACCCGGTGCGGTGGCGGCGTTCGAGGAGCACCGACCTGACCTGGTGGTGCTCGACGTGATGCTGCCCGGCTTCGACGGCCTCGAGGTGTGCCGGCGGATCCAGCAGCAACGGCCGGTGCCCGTGCTGATGCTGACCGCCCGTGACGACGAGTCCGACATCCTGGTCGGGCTGGGTGTGGGCGCGGACGACTACCTCACCAAGCCGTTCCGGATGCGCGAGCTGGTGGCCAGGGTCTCGGCACTGCTGCGTCGCGTCGAGCGAGCCGCGCAGCTGGCCGCCGACTCCGCGGCCGCTCCCCACGGCGTGGTCGAGGTCGGTCGCCTGCGCATCGACTCCGGCGCTCGACGGACCTGGCTCGAGGAGACCGAGCTGCACCTGACCCCGACGGAGTTCGACCTGCTGGGCGCCCTCGCGGCCGCCCCCGGACAGGTGCTCACCCGTGAGCGTCTGCTGGCCGAGGTGTGGGGCTGGGACGGTGGAGCGGGTGCCACCCGCACGGTCGACAGCCACGTCAAGGCATTGCGGTCCAAGATCGGTGCCGAGCGGGTGCGCACCGTGCACGGAGTGGGCTACGCGTTGGAGGAGCGGTGACCCCCGGGCTCGCACCGCCCGCGGGTGCCCACCGCGAGCCGCTGGGGCAGGTCACCTCGATCAAGGTCAAGCTCGGGCTGCTCGTCGCCGCGAGCGTCACGGTCGCCGCGGTGCTCGCGACGCTGGGTGCCGGCACCGTTCCTGCGGCGCTGAGCATTCCGGTCACCGTGCTGCTGGCCCTGGGAGTCACCCAGCTCCTGGCCGTGGGGATGACCTCGCCGATCCGGCAGATGACCGAGGCGGCCCAGCGGATGGCGGCAGGCGACTACGCGGTCCGGGTCGAGACCTCGTCGACCGACGAGGTCGGCCAGCTCGCCCGGGCGTTCAACAGGATGGCGGCCGACCTGGCCACGGTCGACCGCGAGCGACGTGACCTGGTCGCGACGGTCTCGCACGAGCTGCGTACGCCGCTCACGGCTCTGGTCGCCGTCCTGGAGAACCTCGACGACGGGGTCACCGAGCCCGACCCGGCCACGATCACGGTGGCCCTGGGCCAGGCGACGAGGCTGAGCAACCTGGTCGCCGACCTGCTCGACCTCTCCCGCGTCGATGCCGGCGTGGTGGCCCTGGACCGGAGCGACGTACCTGTCGCCGCCCTGGTCGACGAGGCGGTCACCGAGGCGCGCTCGGGTGCGCGCGGCGTGACCTTCGACGTCCGGGTCGAGCCGGCCGACCTGATGGTGCCCGGCGACCGTTCCCGCCTGCACCAGCTGCTCGCCAACCTGCTGGACAACGCTGCGCGGCACAGCCCGGGTGGTGGTGTCGTACGGGTCTGGGCAGGACGTGTCGGAGACGTCGTCCGGTGGGAGGTCTCCGACGAGGGTGCCGGCATCGCGCCGGAGGACCGGGAGCGCGTCTTCGTGCGCTTCGGCACGCTCGCCGACCCGACCGGTGGTGGCACCGGCCTCGGGCTCGCGATCGCGCGTTGGGTCACCGACCTGCACGGGGGGCGGATCGGGCTCGTCGACCCGGTGGTGGGCGGGACGGGCGCTCGCTTCCGGGTGGAGCTGCCTGCGGTCCCCGGAGCCACCGTCCCCGCCATCACGTCCGACGTCGCACCCAGGAGGAACCAGGTCATGAGCACTCCCACGGCACCCCACGCACACCCGGGGGCATCCCCGGCGCTGCCCGTCAGGTCGACCGTCGACGCGGGCTTCGGCGACCTCTGGCCCGATCGCGGCGTCCCCGGGCGGCGTGGCGTCCTGCTCGCGTGCCTGGCGATCGGGGTCTTCGCCGGGCTGACCCTGCCGTTCGCCGACCCCGGGCTCGCGGCCGCCCTGGTGCTGCTGGCCGCGGGCGTCCTGGTGCTCTCGATCAGCAGGTTCCGCCGGAGGCCGTTCACCTGGGCGTGCGCGGTCCTGTGCGCCGGGTTCGCCCTGATGGTGGTGCTGCGGGACGCGGACTGGGTCGTCGTGCTCGGTCTGCTCGCCAGCGCCTTGCTCGTCGCCGCGGCGCTGACGGACGCTCGGACGGTGTTCGGCACCTTCGTCGGCGCCGTGGCGTGGCCGTTCGCTGGGCTGCGCGGGCTGCCGTGGCTGGGCCGGACGCTGCGCGGCTTCGGGGGCCGCGGCAACACTGCCGCAGTGATCCGGACGGTCGCCCTCTCGACGCTCGCGGTGCTGGTCTTCGGACTGCTCTTCGCGACGGCCGACGCGATCGTCGGCCACTGGGTGAGCCTGGTGCTGCCCGACGTGCGCGGCAGCCTGGTGCTCCGTCTGTTCGTGATGGTGGCCGTGGGCGGGACGGTGCTCGCCGCGGCGTACCTCGCCCTGAACCCGCCGAGCGTCGACCTGCCGGGGCGCCGCCGCGCAGTCCAGCACCGGTTCGAGTGGCTGGCCCCGGTCCTCCTGGTGGACGCCGTCTTCGTGCTCTTCCTGCTGGCACAGGCGGCGGCGTTCTTCGGCGGCCACGACTACATCCAGCGCACGACCGGACTGACGTACGCCGAGTACGTCCACCAGGGCTTCGCCCAGCTCACGGTGGCGACGGTGCTGACACTGCTGGTCGTGTGGGCAGCATCGCGCAAGGCAGGGGACTCGTCCGCGGACCGGTGGTGGCTGCGAGGTTCCCTGGGTGCGTTGTGCGTGCTGACCCTGGTGGTGGTCGCGTCGGCGCTGCACCGGATGGCCCTGTACCAGGACGCCTACGGGTTCACCCAGCTGCGACTCCTGGTCGACGTCTTCGAGGGCTGGCTCGGCCTGGTCGTCGTCGGGGTCATCGTCGCCGGGATCGGCCTGCGCGGTTGGTGGCTGCCTCGGATGGCGCTGCTCACCGGTGCCGGGGCGCTCCTGGCGCTCGCGGTCGCGAACCCGGACGCGTGGATCGCCCAGCACAACGTCGAGAGGTACGAGGCCACCGGGAAGATCGACTACGCCTACCTGCGCAGCCTGAGCCTGGACGCCGCGCCCACGCTCAGCGCCCTTCCGCCGGAGGAGGCGGCCTGCGCCCTGGGTGACCCGTCGCCCGAGCAGGATGACTGGGCGAGCTGGAACCTCTCCCGCGCGCGTGCCGTGGACCTGCTCGCCGACGCGGACCTTCCACCCGCCGCCCACTGCGAGGAAGAGAGCACCGTTCCACCGGGGTGACCTACGCTGGCGCCGTGGATCCTGACGCCGAAGCGCTGCTGGACTCGTTGCCTGACGGCGTGGTGGTCGCCGACGCCACCGGGACGGTCACCGTGGTCAACTCGATGGCACGGCGGCTGCTCGGACCGGGAGCCGCGGTCGGCCGCCCACTGGAGACGGTGATGGCGCTGCAGGACCAGGAGAGCTGCGAGTGGTACTCCAGCAACGTCCCCTACGAGGGACTCGGCAGCCGCGTGGGACTGACCGAGCATGCATGGTTCACCGCTGACGGGGACGAGGTGCTCGTCACCGGACGGATCAACCGGGAACGCCGGTTCGGTCCTGTCGAGAGCATCGCCCTGGTGATCCGGTCCGGGCGTGGGCGTGCGCGGCTGGACCGCGACCGCTCCGACCTGGTGGCGACCGTCGCCCACGAGCTCCGGTCGCCGTTGACCGGGGTGAAGGGGTTCGTCTCGACACTGCTGAGCAAGTGGGACCGGCTCAACGACGAGCAGAAGAAGCTGATGCTCACCACCGTGCACTCCGACTCCGAGCGGCTCTCCCGGCTGATCGCGGAGCTGCTCGACGTGGCCCGCATCGACACGGGAAGGCTGCCGCTCTATCCGCGCCCCGTCGACACGGCGACGATCGTGGAGCGGTGCGTGGAGTCGGTGCGTGCGGGGACCACCCGCCGCGTCGAGTCGTCGTACGCCGACGCTGTGCCGGAGATCTTCGCCGACCCGGACAAGCTGACGCAGGTCGTCACCAACGTGGTTGACAACGCGATCCGCCACGGTGAGGGCACCGTGCGTGTCCACGCCGAACCGATCACGAGCCCCTTCCCGGGAGCGCTGATCAGCGTGGACGACGAAGGGGACGGGATCCCCGAGGAGATCCGCTCCCGGGTGTTCACCAAGTTCTGGAAGCACGGCGCCCGCGGAGGAACCGGCCTCGGCATGTACATCGTCAACGGCCTCACCCGGGTCCACGGTGGCGAGGTGCTGATCACCGACTCCGAGAGCGGCGGCACCCGCCTCGAGATCCGCTGGCCCTCCGACGACCGCCGCTGATCTCCGATTCCGGGTAGTCCCATGCAAGGGGCCCCCGGAACGCCCCGAAAGAGGGTCCGAATGCATGGGACTACCCGGATGGACACAACCGGTTGGCCGGGGGAGCGGCGCACTTCCTAGACTGGCCCGCGCACCCTCCGGTGCGTCCGATGCGTCTGGTTCTCCAGACACGAGAAAGGCAGCGATGTCCGGCCCCAACTCCGAGTACGACCCGGTCCAGGTGACCCCGCTCGACGAGGAGCACGTGCGCGAGATGCGCGAGCAGGCCCTTGCTGCGATCGCCGGAGCGACGGATCTCGAGCAGCTCAAGCGGGTACGGACCGAGCACGCCGGCGACCGCTCGCCGCTGGCGCTGGCCAACCGGGAGATCGGCGCGCTCCCGCCCCAGGCGCGCAAGGACGCCGGTCAGCGGGTCGGCCAGGCCAGGGGTGCCGTCAACCAGGCACTGGCAAAGCGTCAGGCCGAGCTCGAGGTCGAGGCCGAGCAGCGGATGCTCGTCGAGGAGACCGTTGACGTCACCCTTCCCTGGGACCGCCGGGTCCCCGGAGCCCGGCACCCGATCACGATGCTCTCCGAGCGGATCGCTGACGTCTTCGTCGCGATGGGCTGGGAGGTGGCGGAGGGACCGCTCGTCGAGGCCGAGTGGCTCAACTTCGACGCGCTCAACCTCGGCCCCGACCACCCGGCGCGCACGATGCAGGACACCTTCTGGACCGAGCCGGCCGAGCACCACCTCGTGCTGCGCACCCAGACCAGTCCCGTGCAGGCACGCGCGATGCTCACCCGGAAGCCGCCCATCTACGTCGTCTCGCCCGGCCGCGTCTTCCGCACCGACGAGTACGACGCCACGCACAGCCCGATGTTCCACCAGGTCGAGGGCCTCGTCGTCGACGAAGGCATCACGATGGCCCACCTCAAGGGCACCCTCGACCACTTCGCCTCGTCGATGTTCGGCGAAGGCGTGAACACCCGCTTCCGGCCGTCGTACTTCCCGTTCACCGAGCCCAGCGCCGAGGTCGACCTGCGCTGCTTCGTCTGCCGCGGCCAGAGCCCAGCCGTGGAGGACTGCCGCACCTGCAAGGGCGAGGGCTGGATCGAGTGGGGTGGCTGCGGCGTGGTCAACCCGCGCGTGCTCACCGCGTGCGGCGTCGACAACGAGCGCTACACCGGCTTCGCCTTCGGCATGGGCATCGACCGCACCCTGATGTTCCGCCACGGCGTCTCGGACATGCGCGACATGTTCGAGGGCGACGTCCGCTTCTCCCTCGCCTTCGGAAGTGACTTGTGAAAGCCCCCCTCTCCTGGATCCGCGAGTACGCCGCCCTCCCGGACGACGTCACCGCAGAGGATCTCGCCGCCAGACTGACCGCGCTGGGCCTCAAGCTAGAGGCAATCGAGCGTCCCGGCCACGACATCACCGGGCCGCTCGTGATCGGGCGGGTGCTGTCGATCGAGGCCGAGCCGCAGAAGAACGGCAAGACCATCAACTGGTGCCGGGTCGATGTCGGGGACGCCAACGGCACCGGCGAGCCCCAGGGCATCGTCTGCGGAGCACACAACTTCGCGGTGGGCGACCTCGTGGTCGTCGTGCTCCCCGGCGGCGTGCTGCCGGGCGGCTTCGAGATCTCCGCCCGCAAGACCTACGGGCACGTGAGCGCCGGGATGATCTGCTCCGCCAAGGAGCTCGGCCTCGGCGAGGACCACGCAGGGATCATCGTGCTGCCGGCGGACTCGGGCGAGCCCGGCGACGACGTCTTCGAGCTGCTCCACCTGCGCGACGAGGTGATCGAGTTCGAGATCAACCCCGACCGCGCCTACGCGCTCTCCCTGCGCGGGGTGGCCCGCGAGGCCGCCCTGGCGTACGGCGTGCCGTTCCACGACCCCGCCGATCGGGAGTCCCCAGCAAGCGATGACCAGGGGTACCCGGTCTCGATCGAGGACCCCGAGGGCTGCCCGGTCTTCGTCGCGAGGACGGTGTCTGGCTTCGACGCCACGGCGCCTACCCCCACCTGGATGGCCCGTCGGCTGATGCTGTGCGGGCAGCGTCCGATCTCGCTCGCGGTCGACGTGACCAACTACGTGATGTTCGAGCTGGGACGCCCGATCCACGGCTACGACCTGGACAAGCTCTCCGGCGAGATCCGGGTCCGCCGCGCTCGCGACGGGGAGCGGCTGACCACGCTCGACGGCAACGACCGTGCGCTCTCGACCGAGGACCTCGTGGTCACCGACGACTCCGGCATCATCGGCCTCGGCGGCGTGATGGGCGGTGAGACCACCGAGATGTCCGCGACGACGACGCGCGTGCTGATCGAGGCCGCGCACTGGGACGCGGCGTCGATGTTCCGCACCGGCCGGCGGCACAAGCTCACCTCGGAGGCGGGCAAGCGCAACGAGCGTGGCGTCGACCCGACCATCTGCCAGGCCGCGGCCCAACGGGTCGCCGAGCTCCTCGCGGAGCACGGAGGCGGCACGATCGAGCCCGGTGTGACCGTGGTCGGCGAGCCGCCCGCTGCCCGCTCGATCACGATCCCGATCGACCTGCCAGCACGGGTCACCGGCATGGACATCGCCTCGCACACGACCATCGCCAACCTCGAGGCCGTCGGCTGCACCGTCTCAACCGAGGCGGACACGCTCGACGCGACGGTCCCGGCCTGGCGGCCCGACCTGAACGACCCGTTCGACCTCGTCGAGGAGGTCGCCCGGATCGTCGGCTACGAGGACGTGCCCAGCGTGCTGCCGACGGCGCCCCCGGGCCGCGGGCTGACCCCGTCCCAGGCGATGCGTCGCAGGGTGGGGCGCACCCTCGCGGGCGAGGGGTACGTCGAGGTCCTGAACTTCCCCTTCATCGGGCAGCCCGACCTGGACCGGCTCGGTCTCGACGGCGCCGACCCACGACGTACGACGCTCCGGCTGGCCAACCCGCTCAGCAACGAAGAGCCGCTGATGACCACCACGCTGCTCCCCGGCCTGCTCCGTACGCTGGCCCGCAATGTCAGCCGAGGGACCAGCGACCTGGCCCTCTTCGAGGCCGCGCCGGTCACCCTGCCGCACTCCGGTGTCGGGGCGCCGATCCTGCCGGTGGACCGCCGGCCCACCGACGGGGAGTGGGACGAGCTCAACAAGGCGCTCCCGGACCAGCCGCTCCACCTCGGCTACGCCCTCTGCGGCGACCGCGACCGCGCCGGCTGGTGGGGTGAGGGACGCCCGGCGAGCTGGAGTGACGTCATCGAGACGGCCCGCGTCGTCGCCGGTGCCCTGGGGCTGGAGCTACGGGTGCAGGCGACGAGCCTGGCGCCCTGGCACCCGGGACGGTGTGCCGAGCTCTTCGTCGGCGAGATCGCGGTCGGGCACGCCGGTGAGCTGCACCCCAAGGTCTGTCGGGCCTTCGGGGTGCCCCCTCGCACCGCGCTGGCCGAGCTGGACCTGGATGCCCTGCTGTCGCGGGCCGTCGTCCCCACCGCGCCCAACCTCTCGACCTATCCGGTGGCCAAGGAGGACGTCGCGCTCCTGGTCGCCGAGGACCTCCCTGCTGCAGAGCTGGCCCAGACCCTGCGTGAGGGTGCAGGTCCGCTGTGCGAGTCCGTGCGGCTCTTCGACGTCTACACGGGGGAGCAGGTCGAGCCCGGGCACAAGTCGCTGGCCTTCGCGCTGCGCTTCCGCGCACCCGACCGCACCCTGACCGAGAAGGAGACCGCGGCCGCCCGGGATGCCGCGGTCGAGCTCGCGGTGCAGCGCCACGGAGCCCGGCAACGGACGTGAGCGAGCGCGTCGGGTGGGCCGCCCCTCATGAGTGAGCCGGAGCTGACCCTGCTCGACGGGGTGCGCTGGCAGGGGACGCCGGTTCCCGGGGGGCGCGCCCACGCGTTGCTCGCCGCACTCGTCCTCGCGGCGCCTCGCACCGTCACCGCTGCCGAGCTCGTCGAGCAGATCTGGGCGGAGGACGAGCCCGGCCACCCCGACAAGGCCCTCCAGGTCCTCGTCTCCCGGGTCCGGTCCAACACCGCCCCGGAGGTCGTGCACCACCAGGGCAACGGCTACCAGATCGGTCTGCGTCCGGACCAGGTCGACGCGTTGAGGGTGCGAGGACAGGTCCGCGAGGCCCTGGCGGCGCGCGCCGGCGGCGACCTCGACGTCGCACGGCACCAGGCACGGCAGGCAGCCGACGTCACGGTCACCACCCCTCCGGTCAACGGACCCATGGCCGCCCTCGTCGCCGACGCCCGCGAGGACCAGGCCCGCGCACGTCGTCTGCTGGGCTCGGTCCTGCTGGCCCGGGGCGATGCGGGCGAGGCGTTGCCCTTGCTCGAGGACGCGCTGGCGCGGGACCCGGACGACGAGGCCCGTCTCGCCGAGGTGCTCCGAGCCGAGTCGTCGGTCCGTGGTGTCCCGGCAGCGCTGGCGCGCTACGCGGCGTACGCCGAGCGGATGCGCGACAGCGTGGGCGCCGAACCGGGGGAGGAGCTGCGTCGACTGCACCTCGACCTCCTCGCGCGCGACGCACCCGTGCGTGAGGGTCTGAAGTACGACGCGGCGCCGATGGTCGGCCGCGACGACGACGTCGCCTCGATCCGCGGCCTTCTCGAGCGTTCCCGGGTCGTCTCCGTGATCGGCGCGGGGGGACTCGGGAAGACCCGGATGGCCCACCTGGTCGGGCGCCTGGCGCAGCAGCCGGTCGTCTACTTCGTGGAGCTGGCCGGCGTCACGACACCGGAGGACGTGCTGCCCGAGGTGGCCACGGTCCTGGGGGTGCGCGAATCGGTGACCAGCGTGCGCACCGCCCAGCTCCGTGCCGACCTGCGCTCCCGGGTGGCCGAGCAGCTCTCCGGGCCACCGACGCTGCTCATCCTGGACAACTGCGAGCACCTCGTCGAGGCCGCGGCCGACCTGGTCGCGTTCCTGGTGGCGAGCACCGACTCGACCAGCGTGCTGACCACCTCGCGCGCCCCGCTCGGGATCGCGGCCGAGCAGGTCTAGCTGCTGCCGCAGCTCGAGGACGTGGACGCGGTGCAGCTCTTCGACCAGCGGGCCCGATCGGCTCGCTCCGACGTACGCCTGGACCCGGCGGAGGTGACGGCCCTGGTCGCGCGGCTCGACGGTCTGCCCCTGGCGATCGAGCTGGCCGCGGCCAAGGTGCGGGTGATGTCCGTCGCCGAGATCGGCCGCCGGCTCGAGGACAGGTTCGCCCTGCTCGCCGGCCGCGACCGGTCGGCACCCGACCGGCACCAGACGCTCGAAGCGGTGATCGCTTGGAGCTGGAACCTGCTCCGCGCCGAGGACCAGTCCGCGCTGCAGACCCTCTCGGTCTTCCCGGACGGTTTCTCCCTCGACGGGGCGGAGGCGGTCCTGGGCGGTGACGCGCTGGCGGCCCTCGCGGAGCTGGTCGACCAGTCGCTGCTCGTCGTACGCGAGGGCGAGCAGGTGCGTTACCGGTTCCTGGAGACCGTGCGCGAGTACGGCCTCAAGCAGCTCGCCGCCACGGACGGTGTCGCCGAGGCGCGTCAGCGGCTGTGGGCGTGGGCCGTTGACACCGCTCGCGCGTTGACCGGGAGGCTCTTCGGACAGGCCCAGGTCGCGACCATGGGCGAGGTCCGCGCCGAGGTCGGCAACCTCACCGGGGTGATGCGCGCGGCCATCGAGGAGCGCGACGTCCGCACCGTGGTACCCCTCGCCGGCACGCTCTCCGGCTTCTGGACCATCGAGGGCGACCACCTGGGTGTGCACGCCATCTCCGAACCCGTGCTCGACCTGATCGTCGAGCAGCCACCCGGGCCGGACGAGAACGTCGCCGAGGTGCGGGGCGTGCTCGCTGCCCTCGTCGTCACGGCGACCATCTTCACCGGCTCACCACCCGACGACGCACTCCGGCTGCTGCACGACCTCGGCCTCGCCGGCGACGGCAGCCGCACCGACATCCTGGCCCGCCTGATCCTGGAGGTGTACGGCGACGGGGCGCCCTCGCTGGAGGCTCTGGACCGGCTGTGCGCCGACCCGGACCCGGCGCTCGCCCGGGGAGCCCTGCAGTGGGCCACCCAGGTCCGCGAGAACTCCGGTGACCTGGTCGGTGCCATCGAGGCCTCGAGTCGTGCGCTGCTGCTCTCGGACGACGGTGAGGGCCCGTGGACGCGGGCACTGCTCGACTCGCAGGTCAGCGGCCTCGCCACCCAGGCGGGCGACTGGGACCTGGCCGTGGAGCACGCGTCCCGGGCACTGCCGGTGATGCGTGCCCTCGGTGCGGCCGAGGACGCCGTCCAGCTGCGCAGCATCCTGGCGTTCGCCGACATCGCGCACGGCCGTCTGGACGAGGCGGCCCGGGTGATCGAGGAGATCGTCTCGGACGAGCGCACCCACACCACGATCGGCTGGAGCGTCACCGGCATCACCGGCCAGGCCGAGCTCGCGCTGGCGCGCGGTGACGTCGACCGCGGACTGCGGCTCTACCTCGACTGCATCACGATGGCGAGGGAGCGGCGCATCGGCTCTGCGGAGTCCTCGACGTGGCTGATGCCGTGGGTCCTCTTCGCCGAGTCCTCTGCCCTGTTCGCGCACGTCTTCCACGGTCGTCGCGAGGAAGGTCGCTGGCTGTTCGAGGGGCTGCGCGACAAGCTCCCGGAGCTGCTGGGTGACTCGATGCCGCAGCTGGACTACCCGGTGCTGGGGGGAGTGCTGCTGTCCGTCGGCTGCTGGGAGCTCACGGGCAAGCCTGACGAGACCCAGGGCGACGCGGCCGTCCGTCTCGTGGCGCTCGGACAGCGCTTCGGCTATCACCGCACGCTGCCCACGTTGGCGTGGACCAACGTGCACACGGTCGTGGACGCCGTGGTGCCCGACGTACTCGACAAGCTCGTCGAGGAGTACGCCGGGCAGCAGGCCGTCGACCTGCGTGGTGAGGCGATGGACGCCGTGGCCGCACTCGGCTGAGCACACGACAGGGGAAATCACATGGCGCTGCGGTAGGCCCGCACCGAGAGCGGAGCGAAGACCGCGACCACGGCGACGCAGGCGACCAGGGCCCAGCCGACCTCGGCAGTGACGGTGCCGGTGTTGGCGAGGTCGCGCACCGCGGAGACCACGTGCGAGACCGGGTTGATCTGCACGAACTTCTGCAGCCAGCTGGGCAGCGTGTCCTCGGGCACGAAGGCGTTCGACAGGAACGTCAGCGGGAACATGATCATCATCGAGATGCCCTGCACCGACTGGGCGCTGCGACCGATGATCCCCACGAAGGTGAAGATCCACGCCAGCGACCAACCGGTCACGATCACCAGCAGGGTCGCCGAGACGACACCGAAGACGCCGCCGGCGGGCCGGTAGCCCATCACGATGCCGGTGGCGAAGGTCAGCACCGTGGCGATCGTGTAGCGCAGCAGGTCGGCGACCATCGGTCCCGCCAGAGGCGCAATACGCGCGATCGGCAGGGACTTGAACCGGTCGAAGACGCCCTTGTCCATGTCCTCGCGCAGCTGGATGCCGGTCGCGATGCAGGCCGTCAGGGTGGTCTGCGCCAGGATCCCTGGGATCAGCAGCGGCAGGTAGTCCTGCACGCTGCCCGAGACGGCACCACCGAAGATGTAGGCGAACATCGCCGTGAAGAGCAGCGGCTGGAAGACCACGTCGAAGAACTGCTCCGGGTTGCGGCGCATCTTCTTGGTGGCGCGCCAGGCCATGGTCATGGTCTGGCTCACGGTGTCGGCCGGGCTCACCCGGTGGGTCACCTTGGCGGCCGGGTCGGCCACAAGCATGGTGGTCATCGGGCGACCTCCAGTTCCAGGTTGTCGTCGGTGTGGTCGGTGGCCGCGGCGTCCTCGTTGGTGTCGTGACCGGTCAGGGCCAGGAACACCTCGTCGAGGGTGGGCTTGGCGACGCTCACGGAGGCGACACTGATCTCGGCCTGCCTAAGCGCGATCAACGCCTCGGCAGCCTGGTCGGCGTCGTTGAGGGGCACGCTGATGCCGCCCGCCTCGGGGGTGAGCACGGGCTCGTCGGGCAGCACCCGGGCCAGGATGGTCGCCGCCTCCTGCAGGTACGCCGGGTCGGCGATCCGCAGGTGCAGGGTCGAGGAGCCGATCGAGCTCTTCAGCTGGTCGGGCGTCCCCTCGGCGACCTTGACGCCGCGGTCGATGACGGCGATCCGGTCGGCGAGCTGGTCGGCCTCGTCGAGATATTGGGTCGTGAGCAGCACCGTGCAGCCGTCGGCCACCAGGCTGCGGATGGTGGTCCACATCTGGCCGCGCGTGCGGGGGTCGAGGCCGGTGGTCGGCTCGTCGAGGAAGATGAGGGGCGGACGGGTGATCAGGCTGACCGCGAGGTCCAGCCGGCGGCGCATGCCACCGGAGAACTTCGAGATCGGCCGGTCCGCGGCGTCCTCGAGGCCGAACTGGGCGAGCAGGCTCGTCGCCCGTTCGCGGGACTCGGCCCGGGACAGGCCGAGCAGCCGGGCGAACAGCCAGAGGTTCTCGTAGCCGGTGAGGTTCTCGTCGACGGAGGCGTACTGCCCGGTCACACCGAGCAGCTGGCGCACCTCGTGCGCCTGGGTCCGGACGTCGAGACCGAAGATCTCGGCCTCGCCCCCGTCGATCTTCAGGAGGGTGGCCAGCATGCTGAGCATGGTGGTCTTGCCGGCACCGTTGGGGCCGAGCACGCCGAAGATCTCGCCGCGGCGGACCTCCAGGTCGATGCCGTCGACGGCACGGTTGTCACCGAAAGTCTTGACCAGTCCCCGCGCGGAGACCGCGAGCGGGGCGCTGGAGGGGGTGTCTGAGTAGGTCATGTCCCTACTGTGAGGGCAGCCGGTTTCACGGCGGTTTCACTCCGGCATCGCCCGTGGCAGCATCGGGTCCGACCCCAGAGACGTCTCACCAGCGAGGAGCCGCGCCATGATCTTCATCTGCGTCAAGTGGAAGGTGAAGCCGGAGTACGCCGACCAGTGGGTCGAGCTGACGAAGGAGTTCACCGAGGCCACGCGTGCCGAGGAGGGAAACCTGTTCTTCCAGTGGTCCCGCAGCGTCGACGATCCCGAGGAGTACGTGCTGATCGAGGCGTTCAAGGACGACGCGGCCGAGGCGCACGTGACCAGCGACCACTTCAAGAAGGCCCAGGGCGACCTCCCCCAGTACGTCCAGGAGACGCCCGCGATCCGCAACGTGCAGATGGAGGGCGACCACTGGGACCGCCTCGGGGAGTTCGAGGTCGGCTGACCCGTCCCGGCCGGTGGCCTGCCGCCCTCGGGGCGGATCTGGGTCGGGGAGGCCGGCGTACGCTCGAGGGTGAGGCAGTACTCATTTCCGGAGGTCGTCATGGACGTCCTGCTCTTCTTCCTCGTGGCCCTGTTGGCGCTCGTCGTGGTGGGCCTGGCCGCCAGCGTCCGCGTGGTCAAGCAGATCGAACGTGGTGTGGTCTTCCGCCTGGGACGCGCCCAGCCGGAGGTGCGGCGGCCGGGCCCGACCATGCTGATCCCGTTCGCGGACCGGATGAGGCGGGTCAACATGCAGGTCGTGACCATGCCGGTCCCTGCGCAGGACGGCATCACCCGCGACAACGTGACCGTGCGGGTGGACGCCGTTGTCTACTTCCGGGTGATGGACCCGGTGCGCGCCGTGGTCGAGGTGCAGGACTACCACTACGCGATCTCGCAGGTGGCGCAGACCTCGCTGCGGTCCATCATCGGCAAGAGCGAGCTCGACGACCTGCTGTCGGACCGTGAGCGCCTCAACCAGGGGCTCGAGGTCATGCTCGACAGTCCGGCCGTCCCGTGGGGGATCGAGATCGACCGCGTGGAGATCAAGGACGTCGCGCTGCCCGAGGCGATGAAGCGGTCGATGTCGCGTCAGGCGGAGGCCGAGCGGGAGCGTCGGTCCCGCGTGATCACGGCCGACGGTGAGTACCAGGCGTCCAAGAAGCTCTCGCAGGCAGCGGCGGCGATGACGGCCACACCGGGTGCCCTGCAGCTGCGCTTGATGCAGACGATGGTCGAGGTGGCGGCCGAGCGGAACTCGACTCTGGTACTGCCGTTCCCGGTGGAGCTGCTGCGTTACTTCGAGGCGGCCGCCCACGCCGCCGACCCGGCCGTGCCGCGGGCCGGCATCCCCGATCGGGAAGGCGATCCGCTCGACTGAAGCTCGGCACCCCGCTGCAGCGGCGGCCCGCATGAGCGACACTGGATCACCACATAGACGCGCCTATCAGGGTGTTTATCCCCGCTGGGTGACGGCGCCGTCGGCCCTTCATTCGACGCAATAGCGGAATCTCGGTGGTGATTGACAATTAAATCTAGGTAATTCAGTCCAGCTAATGCAGTTCGCGTGGGGCCGGTAGTTGACGTTAACACCATTTTGCCATCACTGAATAGCGCCCCTTTTGGAGGCTTCACAACGGCAATCTCGGAAGTTATGTTTGATAGTCACGCTTCGGTCGAAACAAGGGGGTCACCATGAGTACTACGACCGGCGAAGGGCAGGGACAGGGTACGGCGTTCAAGGAGGCGCTGACGAAGTTGGCGAGCGACAGTGACTACCGCGGGCGAGCAATTGCCGACCCCACGCTGATCGTTCAGGACTACCAGCTGAGCGAGCGCGAGATCCAGGCACTGCGCCAGGCTGCGGAGATGTCCGGCGTCGACACCTCCGAGATCGACCGCGTGGTCGCTTCGGAAGGACAGGGCCTCGCGAGCAACGTCAACGTCACGGTGAGCTGCTGCTGTTGCTGCTGCTGCGGCGAGACCGGCGTCACCGTCGCACTCGCGAGCTGACATTCCGCGTTGTCAACGCTGGCGTCGGCTTAATCCGCCGCCGCCACGGCGTGCGAGCCCTGGGCACGCGTTTGGTGGGCACTGAATAGCGATATTCGCCTGCCCGAACCCTGCCGTGCTCGCGGACCGGAGGTTTCATGGTTCTGGAACGATTTGTCTCCTGGACAGATGAGCTGGCCGAGGCGACCCACGAACCGCTGTGGATGCTCTACCACGAGAACAGCAAGCTCGGTTTCGACAACGCGACGCCGATCGCAGACTACGGCGGCTCCGGCTATGAACTCTTCGTGAGCAGCCGTGGCTTCAAGCAGTTCCGCGAGCTGCCTCGCGTGTCCCTGCCCGACGTGGAGGAGCCGAGACCCCTCGGTCGCGTGATGGCTGGTCGACGGTCGTCGCGCGACCTGGGCCGGGCGCTGTCGTTCGAGCGCCTGGCGACCGTGATCCAGCAGAGCCTCGGCCCTTCCGCACTGGTGCGTCAGCGGGACCACGACATCGTGCAGGCGTTGCGGGCCTGGCCATCTGCTGGCGGGCTCTACCCCATCGACACCTACGTCGTGGCCGCACGGGTGAGCGGGCTCCCGCAGGGGACCTACCACTACAACGTGCTCACCGCAGAGCTCGAGCGTCTGCCCGGGGACCAGGCGCCGCGAGACGTCATGGGTGAGGGCTTCTTCGCACAGGACTTCGCCGTCGAGGCTGCCGTCGGTGTCCTGTTCGTGGCCGCGTTCGACCGCACGGTCACCAAGTACGCCGAGCGGGGATACCGGCTGACGCTCCTCGACGCCGGTCATGCCGCCCAGAACGTGCTGTTGACCGCCGAGGATCTCGGCCTGCCTGCTGTCCCGGTCGCGGGGTTCTGCGACGACGCGCTCGCCGAGTCACTGGACCTCGACGGCATGCATGAGGCAGTGGTCCATGCAGTACTCATAGGAGGAGGAGACGATGGCGAAGTGGCCTAAGCGCGACAACGCTTTCCTTGCGTGGTACCCGGCGTGCGCGAACGAGAACGAGGCGGCGCAGGTGTGGGAGCCCCGGACTGCGGCGTTCTACGTGCACATTCCCTTCTGCTCGGCGATCTGCGACTACTGCGGGTTTGCTGTCACGCGGACCCGTGAGGCGAACATCGGCAGGTACCTCGACGCGCTCGAACGCGAGATCGAGACCTACGCGGACAAGGGCAGGCTGGCGAACTACCGCTTCGACTGTGGGCACTTCGGCGGGGGTACTCCCTCCGTCCTCGAGGCCGAACAGCTCACTGCGATCCACGCCCTGATTCGGCAGTCCTTCGACGTCAGTCCCGATGCGGAGGTGACGGTCGAGGTGAACCCGATCAGCTTCTCCACGGAGAAGGCCGAGGCCTACGCCGCGAGCGGGGTCAACCGGATCAGTGTGGGGATCCAGTCCTTCGACGACTCGACGCTGCGGGTCATCGGCCGCCCGCACCGGGCGGGTGATGTCGAGCAGGCACTCGAGGTGCTGACCGACGTCGGTTGGGACAACTTCTCGTTGGACATCATGTACGGCGGGCCCGGCCAGACCCCGGAGCAGCTCGAGACGGACCTCATCCGGGCCGTCGACTCGGGCGCCACCCACCTGTCGTGCTTCCGGTTGGAGATCATCCCGTTCACGGCGCTCAAGCTGCGCGAGGCGGCGGGTCTCACGCCCCCTCGGCACACTGATCAGGCCATGGACGAGCTGAACGACGTGGTCAGCGAGGTCCTCACCAACGCCGGGTTCAGGGAGTACGGCGTCTTCAACTACGCCCGTCCTGGCTATGAGAGCATCCACAACGCGATCGCGTTCGGCGCCCCGCAGGGTGAGTACATCGGGTTCGGCAACAGCAGCTACTCGTACATCAACGGCAGCATCTTCAGCAACCACGCCGAGCTGTCCGCCTACGAAGAGGCGGTCTTCGCCGGTCGCGATCCCATCCGGGTCGCCCATCAGGTGACTCGATACGAGGAGATGTCGCGTTACTTCGTGCTCGGGTTGAAGATGGTCCGCGTCCCGAGGGCGCCGTTCGTGGCCCTGTTCGGCCTGGCTCCCGAGGACGTCTTCGGGAGCGTGCTCGAGGGACTCATCGAGGACGGCGCGCTCGTCCGGGAGGGTGATGACTACGTGGTGACGCCGCTGGGGCGTTACTACATCAACAACGTGTGCAAGGAGTTCTACGTCGGCGCCAGTGTCGGGAAGGGGCAGCACACGCAGTTCGTGCCGACCCTGACGGTCGACAAGGTGCTCGCGCTCGCGAAGAAGCGTGACAAGCACCTCGCGGACCAGGTCGGGACGGAGTCCTGACATGGCCGGCGGAGTCAGCCCCGAGGCGACCCCCGACGAGACCCTGATCTGCGTACGTCCTGGAGCGAGCGTCTACCTGGTCTCCGCCGATGAGCTGCAGGTCTCCTTCCCCAACTACACGGCGACGTTCGTCAGTCCAGCGATCGTGCGGGGGGTGACCGAGCTGCTGCACCAGCTGAGGGAGCCGACCCTCAGGGGCGACGCCGTTGCGGCGGCAGCCCAGGAGACCGGTCTCGAGACGTCCGTCGTCGAGTACCTGGTCACGATGATGACCAACGCCAACTGCCTCTACGAGATCATGGAGCGGCCCCGCCCGCTCACCGGCACCGACGAGCTGAGCGAGTTCTTCGCCTACACCGGACGCGATCCGGTCAAGACCGTCGAGGCGCTGTCGTCGGCCAGGTTGGTGGTTGTCCAGGGCGATGGCGGGGACGACATCGAAGGCGTCCTCGACCAGGTCGGCCTACGGGCGGAGGTGATCAGCGCCAAGCCGGGCACGTCGATCACCGACTTGGTCTCCGCCCTTCGGGAACAGCTCCACGAGACTCCTCGTGCCATCGCCTGCTGGGGCATTGCACACCGTCTGCCTCAGGCCCTGGCCGTGAACGACCTTGCCGTCGAGACGGGGGTCCCCGTGCTGTTCGGGTGCAGCGAGGGGGTGGTGGGGCGGATCGGCCCGCTCGTTCTCCCCGGGACCACGTCCTGCCTGGAGTGCATGGTCCGCCGGCTGCTGGGGACGGCGGGTCCGCGAGAGGCCACGGCCTACGCTCAGGCGCGGCTCCGCTACGCCGACACCCTGCCGGACCCGTGGCCGACCCATCCCGTGTGGCGGGCAACGATCCTGCGGCTGTTCGCGCTGGAGCTCGCCAACGTCGTCTCGGAGCAACCCCCACAGACTGTTGGTGGCTTCCTCGAGTACTCCTACCCCGGAGGCCTCGGCAGACGGCACCCTGTCTATCGAGTCCCGGGATGTCCCTCATGCCGGGCCCAGCGCCCTCGCCGGTTTGCGTGGGACGTCGAGCAGCGGACCCCCGTCGACACAGCAGCAGCGGAATGAGCGCCGGGTACGCCGCAGCGCTCGGGCGGCTGGGTGGCCTCGTCGATTCCAAGACCGGCATCATTCGCGAGGTTCAGGTGCTCAGCCTGTCGGAGAACGATCCGTACGTGTTCATGGCCTATGCCCATCCGTCGAGCACGGTGCCGTTGAACGGAATCGCCGCCGCGAACCGCGGCGCTGCCTGCTCGGACGTCAAGGAGCGTGCCGTCATCCGGGCTTGCGGTGAGGCGGTGGAGCGATACTGCTCGGCGTTCTTCGACTTCGATGACATGTGTCTGGCGTCCGAGACCCAGCTCCTGGCGGCGTCGGAACGGTTCGTGTCGCCGAGAGACGTCTATCCCTTCGACCCGGCCCAGTACGAGCAGGAGTCGTTCCCCTACCAGTCGACGGAGGGACGATCCCTGCGCTGGGTGGCCGGCCGGCCCGTGACGGCCGAAGGCCGGGTGTGGCTGCCTGCCGGCTGCGTCTACGTCCCCTACCTCTTCGAGGAGGAGGTGGAGCCGTTCACGCACATGCCGATCTCCACGGGCCTCGCCACCGGACCCGACCGGGGCCGTTGCATCGAGAAGGGTCTGCTGGAGATCCTCGAGCGTGACGCGTTGATGATCGTCTGGTACGCGCGGCTGAGCACCCCGCGGCTGGACCCCGAGTCCTGTCGGGGGGTCTCACCGCACGTCGACGCCCTCCTTGACGCGCCCCGGTTCGGTCGGAGCCGCTGGTACCTCAACGTCTTGACCCTCGACGTCGACGTGCCCATCGTGAGCGCGTCGCTCATCGACGACGCTGACCCACCCCTGACGTCCTTCGGCATCGCCGCGGACCCGGATCCGGTCAACGCCCTGCGTCTGGCGTTGGAGGAGGCGCTCCTCACCCGGGTGCTCGTCAACCGCACCAAGCTGCCCGAACCCCCCTCCGACTACTCGTCCATCAGGACGCTTCGAGACCATCTCTTCGCCCACGCCGCCTCGTCGACCCTGCGCGACCGCATGCGTTTCCTGACCGATGAAGGACCGGAGATCTCCTTCGCGGCCTGGTGCAGCCGCGGCACCTCCTGTCCGGCCAGCCAGGCGCTGCAGGCCGCGGGCCACGATGCCTTCTGGGTCGACGTGACACCCCCGGACATCGCCGAGCAAGGCCTCTGGACCACCCGCGCGATCGTTCCGGGGATGCAGCCGCTCGACAACGACCACCGCCATCGTTTCGTGGGCGGGCGGCGTCTCACGGAGGTGCCGGCGGCCATGGGGCGGCCCGTCACCCTCGCGAGTCTCAATACCGACCCCCACCCCTTCCCGTGACATGACGATCGCCGGCACGACGCCTGACGCGATGACGAGACTCCTGGCCCCCCTGGGGCTGGAGGAGTTCATCGACCGCTACTGGGCGAACCGAGCTCTGCACGTGCCTGGCACGCCCGCGAAGTTCCGCGACCTCTTCGACGAACAGCGTTTCTGGGTCGCGGTCGCCCCGCGACCGGGGACTCCGGAGGATCCTGCGTTCCTGTGCAACGCGGTGTTGCCTGCGCGCGACGACCAACCCCTGACACGCATGTCGACAGAGCCGGTGCAGCCGGAGCGCATCGACGAGGTGCTCGCGCGGGGCACCACCATCTGCGTCAACAAGATCAGTGCTCATGATGAGCGCCTCCACGCGGTGGCCGCATCCGCTGGGCGGGAGCTCGGCTGGACCGGTTCGGTCTGGTTCAACAGCTACCTCTCGCCCGACGCGTCAGGTGCGGACCTGCACTGGGACACGCAGGTCACGACGACACTGCAGATCTCGGGTCGCAAGCGATGGCGGTACGCCGCCAGGCCGTCCCTGGCCTGGCCCGAGCGCCCGGCGTACATGGCCCCCGACGGCACGGTCACCTACTACGGCAGGGAGGTCGAGGCCGAGGAGATCCGTGCCACCCCGGGGAATCCCGCGGTTTTCCACGAGGTCGTTCTCGAGCCGGGTGACCTGCTCTGCCTGCCCGCGGGCACGTGGCACTCGGCCAAGGGCGTCGGGCCGTCGCTGGCTCTCAACCTGGCGTTCTCGCGGCCACGCACGGCGGACCTCGTGGGGGCGGTCGTTCAGTCGCTGCTGGGCCTCGACATGGAGTGGCGCTCGAGTCTGCGACCCGTCCCACGAGGCGGCGACTCGGGCACCCCGGTTCCAGCCGACGTGGTGTCCACGCTCGCGAAGCAGCTGGCCGAAGCCGGGCGCGCGCTCGACTCGGTCACCCCCGAGGACCGGGTGATCACTGACGCCTGGCGACAGCTCATCAGGCAACACTGACGGAGGGGTGAACACGGTCATGACCACAGGCAGGCACGCTGTTCCGGCACCGGGGGGCGACTTCATGCGCCTGCTCGGCGAAAACCGGAGGACGGTGTTCTGGTCGTTCGACGACGGACCCGTGTGGGACTTCGAGGAGGAGGCCGACCTCCAGGCGGAGCCACCAGCCCCAGCACCGGACTGGTTCTTCGTGGTCAACTTCCCGCGCACCGGAAGCACCGCTGTCGCGGACGTCTTGAACCGGCATCCAGACATCTTCTGCGGCGACGAGCAGCACGTCATGCCACTCCTGATGACGGTCCTGCACTCCCGGCTCCTGATGGCGCCGGACCTGTGGGAGTCGGTGCGGTACACGAAGCAGGTTCCCGTCACCCCGTGGCGCATCCGAAAGCTGATGGACGCATGGCGCTCCTGCATCTCGGACCGACCCCTGTTCGGCGACAAGGGGGAGATGTACCACTACCGGTTCGGGCCCGCGTGCCGCTCGGTCTTCCCCGGATGCCGGTTCGTGCTCACCGTGCGCAACCCCCTCGACGCGTTGTCGTCGTACGTCGCACAACCATGGGCCGCCTACCTCCACCTCGACCCGGACCGCGACAAGTTCTTCGGAATCCTGCGCGATCGGGCCCGGTGGATGCTGGAGATGAACCAGGCATGGCGGTCGGAAGCTGTGGTCGTCGAGTTCGAGACGCTGACCGACCGCGAGCAGTACGTCGAGGCTTTCACGCGAGTGCTCGAACACATCGGAGCGGACCCGTCCCTCCACGACTGGGATGCGGGATGGGCCAGGTGCCGTCATCGCGACGCTGTCACCCGCTGGAAGCAGGACCGTCAGATGCTCGAGTTCCTGGACTGGTTGGACCACGGGGATCCAGAGCTGCGAGACGTCCTGGAGACCGGCAGCTACTACGCGTCGGCCGGCGAGGTGCCGGGAAAGCAGCTGGGCGATGCCCGAGAACATTGACCTTCGGGACTTCCGTCAGAGCCGCGTCACCCAGGCCCGGGTCGACCAGATGTACGCGCTCGCCAGCGAGGCTTCGACGCGTCTCGCCGGGGACCAGGGGTGCGAGATCACGCAGTTCGACGCCACGACGGGAAACGCCGCGACCGTGCGCACCCTCCGTCCCCAGCCAGTGCAGGGAGACCTGGTCGACGCAGCCCTACGGCACGTGTACGCCATCGCGCCTGCCCTCGGCCTGGTGTCCACCATCCGCGAGTTCGTGCCGGACCCGGTGGTCCAGCGCACGGGAAGCGGTGGCTCGGCAGTCCATGTCCATCAGCGTTACCGGGGCATCCCGGTGTTCGAGGCAGAGCTGACCGTCCGGTTCGACCCCAGGAGGGCCATCGTGGAGACCGTCGGGTGCGTCATCGATCTGCCACCCGAACCCTCCGACGAGCGGATACCTGTCGAAGAGGCCGTGCGGAAGGCCACCGCGCAATGCCTCGCGCCGGACCCAGGGCCCCTCACGGACCAGTTCGGTCAGCCGCTGCTCCCGACTCCCGTCGACATCTCGGGCTTCGTCCCTCGCGTCCTGGCGAGCTTCCCCGGCTCGCCCGAGTCCTCCACCGTCCTGGAGGCCGGTCCTTTCCAGGGCCCCATCCGGTCGTCCCTGGTCTGGTTCCCCCTCGGCGACCACCTGCGCCTCGGCTGGGACGTGTGGGTGCAGCTGCCGGCGCAGGGCTCGACGTACCGAACCATCGTCGCTACGAGCTCGGCTGAGGTCCTCTACCACCAGGAACTGGTGCACGGCCTCACCGGCTCGGCCGAGGTGTACGAGCGCGACGGCAGCACGCCACGGACGACGAAAACGCTCCCCCCGGACGCATCGACCTACGGCGTGGCGCCGCCTTCCGACCTGCCTGCGCCCTTCCCGAGGGAGTGGCTGGGTTCAGCACAGACCGAAGGCAACTTCACCGTGGCACACGTAGGACCGGACGGCGCGCCGGTGAGCGGTGAGGACTCCGCTGATCGCGTCACCTTCGTGGCGCAGGACCCTGTCGGTGACGACCAGAAGGTCGTCAACCTCTTCTACTACTGCAACCTCCTCCACGACGTGTACTACCTGCTCGGGTTCCAGGAGGGTGACGGGAACTTCCAGGTCGACAACACATCCCGCGGGGGAGTGGGCAACGACCGGGTGGACGCTCGCGTCTTCCAGGAGCCCATCCCCCGAACGGCGCGGTTCGTGACCCCACCGGATGGCGGATCCCCGCGGATGGAGATGGGCCCCGTCGCTTCCACGGGCAGGCACTGCGCCTTTGACGCGACCGTCGTCTTCCACGAGTACACGCACGGCGTCTCCAGCCGGCTGATCGGCGGCCCGATGAGCACGTCCGCCCTGCTGTCCCCACAGAGCATGGGAATCGCCGAGGGGCTGAGCGACTTCTTCTCGTGCGCGCTCAACGACACGACGACGGTCGCCCAGTGGGTGGTCGGCACGCCGACCGGCATCCGCCAGTACCCGTACGACGACACCTTCCCGGACGGCTTCGACCACATCGGCACCGGTCGCTACACGGACCACTACGCGATCGGGGAGTTGTGCGCGGCCACGCTGATGTCGCTGCTCAGGACGTGCGGGCGGGACACCACCCTGCTGCTCGTGATGGACGCCATGAAGCTCACCGCCCCGAATCCGAGCCTTCTGAACCTCCGGGATGCGATCCTCGCGGCAGCCGAGCAGTCTTCTCCATCGCCCTCCACTGGCGATGCGAGCTCGGCGACGCTGGTCGAGCAGGTCTGGACCGTCTTCGCCAAGTTCGGGATGGGGCCGCACGCCGCCAGCAACGGTGCCCAGCTCACCGGGATCGTCGGGGACCACAGCCTTCCCGAGACACTCACCAGCTCGAGCCCAGCGTCATGACCGAGGACCGCCAGGCTCTGACCGAGCTCAGGCGTATCGCCCAGGAGTCGGCGGAGGCCTACCTCGCCGGCGACCTGGACGCCTACGCACGGGTGCTGCCGCACGCGGACGACTTCACGCTGATGCCGCCGTTCGGGGGGCCGACCAGGCAGGGCTTCGTCCTGGATGACGAGACACGGGAGGCCACCCGGAGCACCTTCCGGGGCGGTCACGTGGAGGTCGAGGTCGACGCGTCGTACGTGGCGGACGACCTCGCCGTGCTCGCGGTCGTGGAGCGACAGCGCGGCCTCGTGGGGGACCTCGCTGAGCAGGACTGGTCCCTCCGCGTCACCCTCGTGCTCCGTCGTGACGAAGGCCAGTGGCGGCTCGTGCACCGGCATGCGGACGCGCTGGTTCACCCCATCGGTTGGAACGCGCTCTCGCAGCTCGCACGGGGCGAGCTGGCAGACTGAGCTGCTACTGCGCGCTGACCCTGAAGATCGGCCGATCCGGTGCCGGGCGAGGAGGTGGGGCATGACCACGGTGGTGTTCGACCTGGGTGGCGTCGTCGTGCTGTGGGACCCGGTGCCGGCCGTCGCTGCGGTGGTCGGGCAGCAGCGTGCCGAGCATTTCGTCCACGGCAGCGAGTTCGACTTCGCGGACTGGAATCACGCACAGGACTCCGGCCGGTCCTGGGCGGACGCGGAGGCGGCGGCCACCGCCAGCCACCCGGAGCTGGCGGAGGAGATCGCCGCCTACCGGCCCAACTTCGCCCGCTCGCTGCGGGGGTTGGTCCCGGGAACGGCGGAGATCCTGCGCGCGCTTCACGACCGCGGCGTACGCCTGGTCGCCCTGACGAACTGGTCCGCCGAGACGATCCACCACGGGCCCGAGGTCTTCCCCGAGGTGTTCGGCCTCTTCGACGACATCGTCGTCTCCGGCGCGGAATCCGTCGCCAAGCCGGACAAGGAGATCTTCCAGATCCTCGCTCGTCGGCTGTCGCACCCGATCGACGGTGTCTTCTACGTCGATGACAACCTCCGCAACGTGGACGCCGCTCGCGCCGCCGGCATGGACGCGGTCCGCTTCACCGACGCCGCCAGCCTGCTCGCGGAGCTCGAGGGGCGCGGCCTGCTCGACTGACGCGGTCACCACCCGGCGTCGGCTGCACCATGTCCAGCTCGCGTCGACCCCGTCTGCTCGACCGTCAGAGGGGACGCTTGTTCAGGCAGACCGGCCGGTCAGAGGATCCCTCGGTCGGCGAAGGCGGCCGTGACCACCTTGGCTGCCGCGCTGCCGTAGAGAGTCCGCGCGGCCGCGACCGTGCGGTTCGCGAGGTCGGTCATGGACGTGCCCGGGAAGTCGAAGGACCCCTGCAGGATGATCGTGTCGGCCTTGACGTTGCCGAGGCCCTGCCGGATGTCCCACAGCGCGCGTGACCAGATCTGGCCGTCGTGGTGCACCTCGCCGTTCAGGTCCTCCGGGTAGTGCAGGTCGGTGTCCACACGGCGCAGGCAGTGCGGCACCGTGCTGGTGTAGGAGGTGGAGTCCCAGTCGGCCACGCAGGCCAGCGGCTCGCGCTCTGGGACGCCGAGACTCCTGGCGACGACGTCGGAGACGGTCACCGCCCAGTAGTCGCCGAAGCCCTCGCTGATCGCGCCGGCCTCCTCGGAGTCGAAGCTGAAGTTCTGCGCGAAGTGGATGGCGTGACCGAACTCGTGCAGGATCACCTCGGCGTCCTCGGCGTCGTCCACCCCGCCCTTGCCGAAGCGGATCTCGTCGGTGGGATGGTCGGTGGCGAACGAGTTGTCCGCCCCGGACTGGTTGATCCGCACCCGCTGGGGCCCGTTGTTGATCGCGCGTCGGATGCTGCCGAAGCCGAGGCTCTGGATGTACTTCTGCGCCTCGGTGACCCAGTAGTAGGCCATCACCTGCTCGAACTCGTCCTGTTGACGCGTGTAACGGAAGGTGTTCGTGGTCGACCGGGCAGGGTTGCCGGTCTCACTGACGACGGTCGCGTAGTCGCCGCTGAGACGGCCGGTGCCGTCGAGGTTGGTCAGCGTCACATCGTGGTACGCAGCCGCGGGCACGGCAGCGTCCGCATCCTTCTGGTCCGTGAGGGACTCGTCACCCAACGACTGGACCGGGTTCGACACGAAGACGGATCCAGTACCCGTGCTCCCGCCCGGGGTGGCGGCTGCCGTGGCGGTCGCACTGACCGCCGTGACAAGCCCGGCCATGGTCACGCTCACCAGCAACTTCAACACGATCCGACCTCCATGGAGGAACCTGGGACGACTCGGATGCTAGCGAAGCCGCCGCCGGCGACGCTCCGCGACCCGCCGGTCAGCGGATCCCGCGGACCGCCCAGGCCCGTGCCGTCAGGAGGATCCGGCCGTCGGGCTCGGTCGGGAGCGCCTTGGCCAGGGCGGCCCGCAGCTCCTTGCGGTCTGTTGCGCCGAGCGACGCGACGTACGCCGGGCCCGGTCCCTGGCCGCCGAGGAACGGCTGCCAGTAGTCCTCGAAGTCCTCGAACACCGTGGGCACGGTGAGCGCGGTGGTGGCCACGTCCCGCAGTCCGGCCTCCTGCCAAACGCCCGCGAGAGCCTCGGGGCCGGGGAGGTCGAACCGGTGGCCTTCGTGCAGGTCGGCCACCGCGGGATCGCGGGCGACGGCCACGTCCCAGAACGTCCGGAGCAGATGCATCCCCACGGCGTAGTCCCAGACGTACGCCGCGACGGTCCCGCCCTCCGCCGACGCCCGTGACATCGCCGCAACCGCGGCGACCGGGTCGGGGACGAAGTTCAGCACGAGTCCGGAGACCACGAGCTCGAAGCTCGCGGCCGGGAGCGACTCGGCGGTGCCGGTCTCGAACCGGGCCCGGCCGTCGGCCACCTGTTGCCCGGCCTCCTCGACCTGTCCCTGCGACGGGTCGACACCGAGGACCGTGGCGGGGGAGGCGTGCTGGAGAACAGCTGCGCTCAGGGCGCCGGTGCCGCAACCGACGTCTGCCCACCGCGACCCCGGAGCGGCATCGAGCCACCCCAGGAAGCGCGGTGCGACCAGTCGGCTCCACCGACCCATGAAGCGCTCGTAGGCGTCTCCGTTCATGAACACGTCGGCCATCAGTTCCTCCCGGATCCTGCTGACTCCACGGTATTCGTTCGCGGCGGCATGCATTCCTCTGTATAGTCATGCACATGTCGAAGACACGTGTGGCCGTGGCCGGAGCCAGCGGGTACGCCGGCGGCGAGGTGCTGCGCCTGCTGCTCGCCCATCCCGACGTCGAGATCGGTGCGCTCACGGGAGGGTCCAACGCCGGCGAGCGGCTCGGTGTCCTCCAGCCGCACCTCGTGCCGCTGGCCGACCGGGTCCTCGAGGAGACGTCCGTCGAGACGCTGGGTGGACACGACGTCGTCTTCCTCGCGCTGCCGCACGGGCAGTCCGGGGCTGTCGCAGACCAGCTCGGTGACGACACCGTCGTGATCGACTGCGGTGCGGACTTCCGGCTCACCGATCCGGCCATGTGGGAGAAGTTCTACGGCTCCGCCCACGCGGGGTCCTGGCCCTACGGCCTGCCCGAGCTGCCCGGCCAGCGTGAGCTGCTCGAAGGGGCGCGCCGGATCGCCGTCCCTGGTTGCTACCCCACGGTGTCCACTCTTGCTCTGGCGCCGGCCGTCGCCGCCGGCATCGTGCACGCGGACGACCTGGTCGTGGTGGCCGCCTCGGGCACGAGCGGTGCGGGCAAGGCGCCGAAGCCGAACCTGCTCGGCAGCGAGGTGATGGGCTCGGCGTCGGCGTACGGCGTGGGCACGCACCGCCACACGCCCGAGATCATCCAGAACCTCTCCGGCCTCACCGAGGACGCGGTGCGGGTCAGCTTCACTCCGGTGCTCGTGCCGATGCCGCGGGGGATCCTCGCCACGGCCAGTGCCTCCGTGCGCGAGGGGGTGACGATGGACGACGTGCGTGCGACGTACGAGAAGGCGTACGCCGACGAGCCGTTCGTGCACCTGCTGCCCGACGGGCTGTGGCCGGCCACGAAGTCGGTCACCGGCTCGAACAGCGTGCACCTCCAGGTCACGCTCGACGAGGCCGCCGGTCGCGTGGTCGCTGTCGGTGCTGTCGACAACCTGGCCAAGGGCACCGGGGGAGCGGCCGTGCAGTGCATGAACCTCGCCCTCGGGCTACCCGAACAGACCGGCCTCTCCACCGTGGGGCTGGCGCCATGAGCGAGACGTTCACCCTCGAGCAGTTCCCCGAGAAGCTCGCCGTGGTCCGCCTCGGCCCGGGCGCGGAGGTGCCCTCATGGGCCGAGTCGTCGTCGCTGTTCTCGATCACGGCGACTGCCCTGGAGACCAGCGTGGTCTGCGCCATGCGCAGCGTGCCGAAGAAGGCCAAGCAGGCTGGTCCGTTCACCGCCTTCGCCGTGAAGGGACCGCTCGACTTCGCCCTCACCGGCGTGCTGGCCACGCTGCTGCAGCCGCTCGCGGACGCGGAGATCAGCGTCTTCACCATCTCCACCTTCGACACCGACTGGGTGCTGGTCCCGGTGGGCGACGCCGAGCGCGCCGCCGAGGCGTGGCAACGATCCGGGCACACGGTGGCGCCCGCCGTCCCCGTCACCCCCCAGGAGAAGAACAAGTGACCTACACCCCAACAAAGTGCTCGCTCCGCTCTCACTTCGCCGGGGGCCCCGAATGAGCGTCACACACCCCGCCGGCTTCACCGCAGCCGGCGTCGAAGCGGGCCTGAAGACCAGTGGCGGCAAGGACGTCGCCCTGGTCGTCAACGCCGGGCCGAGCTACGACTCCGCCTCGGTGTTCACCGCCAACCGCTGCAAGGCCAACCCGATCCTGTGGAGCCAGGAGGTGGTCAAGGACGGCACCGTCCGCGCCGTCGTGCTCAACTCCGGTGGCGCCAACTGCTACACGGGTGCCGAGGGCTTCCAGACCACGCACGCGGTCGCCGAACGGGTGGCCGACGGGCTCGGCATCGGAGCGCTCGACGTGGTGGTGTGCTCGACCGGCCTGATCGGGCTGAGCAACCCGCGCGAGAACCTCGTCAAGGGCGTCGACGACTGCATCGCGGCACTGGCCCACGACGCGGGTGCCGATGCCGCCGAGGCGATCATGACGACGGACTCGGTGAGCAAGCAGGTGGTCGTCGAGGGTGGGGGCTGGTCCATCGGCGGCATGGCGAAGGGTGCCGGCATGCTCGCCCCCCAGCTGGCGACGATGCTCGTCGTACTCACCACCGACGCCGTGGTGCCTGCCGCCGACCTCGACAAGGCGCTACGCGCGTCGACGGCGGTGAGCTTCGACCGGCTCGACTCCGACGGCTGCATGTCGACCAACGACACCGTCACCGTGATGGCGAGCGGCGCCAGCGGGGTGACGCCGTCGCCGTCGGACTTCACCGAGGCGCTGACCCAGGCCTGCACCGACCTGGCGATGCAGCTGCTCAAGGACGCCGAGGGCGCCGACCACGAGATCGCGATCACCGTGCTGCACGCGGCGTCGGTCGACGACGCTGTCGAGGTGGGTCGCAGCGTGGCCCGCAGCAACCTGTTCAAGGCAGCCGTGTTCGGCAAGGACCCCAACTGGGGACGCGTCCTGGCCAGCATCGGCACGACCCGGGCCACGTTCGACCCTGCCGACCTCGACGTCGCCATGAACGGCGTCTGGGTCTGCCGTGAGTCCACGCCTGCCGAGGACCCGGCCAAGGTCGACCTGAGCGGCCGCGAGGTCAGCGTCACCATCGACCTGAAGTCGGGGTCCGAGCGGGCGACCGTCTGGACCAACGACCTGACCCATGCCTACGTCCACGAGAACAGCGCGTACTCCTCATGACTGACACCAACGAGAAGCCCTACTCGACCCATCCCGCAGAGGTCCTCGCCGGCGCCCTGCCCTGGCTGATGAAGTACTACGGCCAGGTGGTCGTGGTGAAGTACGGCGGCAACGCCATGACCGATGACACCCTGAAGAAGGCCTTCGCCGAGGACATCGCCTTCATGCGCTACGCGGGGATGAGGCCCGTCGTCGTGCACGGTGGCGGCCCGCAGATCTCCACGATGCTCGACAAGCTGGGCATCGAGTCGGAGTTCAAGGGCGGCCTCCGGGTCACCACCCCGGAGGCGATGGACGTCGTCAGGATGGTGCTCGTCGGCCAGGTCCAGCGTGAGCTGGTCGGGCTGATCAACCAGCACGGCCACATCGCCGTCGGGCTCTCCGGTGAGGACGCCGGACTGTTCACCGCCAAGGCCACCAACACCGTGGTGGACGGCGAGGAGGTCGACCTCGGCCTGGTCGGTGAGGTGTCCCGGGTGCGGCCCGAGGCGGTCGACGACCTCGTCCACGCCGGCCGGATCCCGGTCATCTCCAGCGTCGCCCCCGACGACAACGGCCTGGTGCACAACGTGAACGCCGACACCGCAGCAGCGGCCCTCGCGATCGCCCTGAAGTCCGAGAAGCTGATGGTGCTGACCGACGTCGAGGGCCTCTACCGCGACTGGCCGGACAGCGACGACGTCATCCAGGAGATCAGCCCCGAGTCGCTGGCTGAGCTGATGCCGAGCCTCGACTCCGGGATGGTCCCCAAGATGCAGGCCTGCTACGACGCCGTCACCGGCGGCGTACCCCGGGCCACGGTGGTCGACGGCCGTGAGCCGCACGCCGTGCTCCTCGAGCTGTTCACCGCCGAAGGAGTGGGCACCCAGGTGCTCCCGGGTGTGGAGACCCGCCTCCGCAAGGCCTACGCCGCGGGCGAACGGAAGTCGAAGTCATGACCGGCACCGACCTGCAGGCCCGCTACGCCGCGTCCCTGATGAACGCCTTCGGCCCTCCGAAGCTGGTGCTCACCCGGGGCGAGGGCCCCTACGTCTGGGACGACGCGGACAAGCGTTATCTCGACCTCCTCGGCGGGATCGCCGTGAACTCCCTGGGCCACGCACATCCAGCCCTCGTCGAGGCCGTCACGACCCAGCTCCAGACCCTGGGCCACGTCTCCAACTTCTTCGCCACCGAGCCCCAGGTGCGGCTGGCGGAGACACTGCTCTCGCTGCTGCTTCCGGTGGTTGAGGAGGGAGCGCCAGCGACCGTCTCGAAACCACGCCCGCAGGGCAAGGTCTTCTTCACCAACTCCGGGGCAGAGGCCAACGAGGCCGCCTTCAAGCTCACCCGGCGCACCGGACGCACCCACGTCGTCGCCACCGAGGGGGCGTTCCACGGACGCACGATGGGCGCACTCGCGCTGACCTCGAAGGCCGCCTATCGCGAACCCTTCGAGCCGCTGCCCGGCAACGTCACCTTCGTGCCGTACGGCGACGCCGGGGCGCTGGCGAGCGCCGTCACCGACGAGACCGCGGCCGTGATCCTGGAGCCGCTGCAGGGCGAGGCCGGCGTGGTCGCCCCGCCGCTGGACTACCTCTCGCGGGCTCGCGAGATCACCCGTGCCAAGGGCGCACTGCTCTGGCTCGACGAGATCCAGACCGGCGTCGGACGGACGGGCGCCTGGTTCGCGCACCAGAACCCAGCCGTCGCCGATCCGATGGACCACCCGGCCGACATCGTCACCGTGGCCAAGGGACTGGCCGGCGGCTTCCCGGTGGGCGCCTGCATCGCCACGGGCGAGGCCGCCGACCTGATCCAGCCCGGCAACCACGGAACCACCTTCGGTGGCAACCCGGTGGCCGCTGCTGCAGCCCTGGCAGTGATCGAGACCATCGAGACGGACGGGCTGCTCGAGAACGCAGCCAAGGTGGGTCAGCTCGTGCGCGAGGGGCTGATCGCCGACGAGCGGGTGACCGAGGTGCGGGGGAGTGGCCTGCTGATCGGTCTCGACCTGTCCGAGGAACGGTCGGCCCAGGTCTTCGCCGCCGCACTGGAGGCCGGCTTCATCGTGAACAACCCGACCCCAGGACGGATCCGGCTCGCGCCGGCGCTGATCCTCACCGAGGAGCAGGCCCGCTCCTTCGTCGACGCCTGGAGCGGGATCCTCGACACGGCGTACGCCCAGGAGCCGGGATGACGCGGCACCTCCTGCGCGACGACGACCTCACTCCTGAGCAGCAGGCGTGGGTGCTCGACCTCGCAGTGAAGCTCAAGGCCAACCCGTACGACGAGCGGGCGCTCGCCGGTCCGCAGACGGTGGCCGTGCTGTTCGACAAGCCCACGCTGCGCACCCAGGCCTCGTTCGCCTCCGGGATCGCCGAGCTGGGCGGGTTCCCGATGATCATCGACGGCTCCCTCGCCCAGGTCGGGGTGCGTGAGTCCGTCGCGGACACCGCCCGCGTGCTCGGCCGACAGGCGTCCGTGATCGTGTGGCGCACGCACGAGCAGTCCCGGCTCGACGAGATGGCTGCTCACGCGGGGGTGCCCGTGGTCAACGCTCTCACCGACCAGTTCCACCCCTGCCAGGCGCTTGCAGACCTGCTCACCGTGCACGAGCACCGCGGGTCATTGGCCGGGCAGACGCTCACCTTCGTGGGTGACGCCGCCTGCAACATGGCGCACAGCCTGCTGCTCGCCGGGACGACGGCGGGGATGCATGTCCGGGTCAGCGGACCCGACGGCTACCAGCCGGACGAGGCCGTGCTCGCCAAGGCCCAGGCGATCGCCGGGGTGACCGGCGGCTCCGCGGCCTTCGTGCCCGACCCGTCAGAGGCGGCCGCCGCAGCCGACGTGCTCGTCACGGACACCTGGGTCTCGATGGGACGCGAGCAGGAGGCCGCAGCCCGCGCAGAGGTCTTCGCACCCTGGCAGCTCAACGAGGCGCTGCTGGCCTACGCGGCCGACGACGCCATCGTGCTGCACTGCCTGCCCGCCCACCGCGGCAAGGAGATCACCGCCGAGGTGCTCGACGGCCCGCGCAGCGTGGTCTGGGACGAGGCGGAGAACCGCCGGCACGCCCAGAAGGCCGTGCTTGCCTGGCTCCTGTCGGTCGAGCCTGTCGGAACCACGACGGAGTCGCCCTCATGACCCAGCACCTCCACGGACACGCGGTCATCCCGCACACCAAGAGCGCCCGCCAGCAGCTGGTGATCGACCTGCTCGCGACCAACGAGGTCCGGTCCCAGACCGAGCTCGCCGAGCTGCTCGCCGAGAACGGTGTCGTGGTCACGCAGGCCACCCTGAGCCGCGACCTCGTGGACCTCGACGCCGTCAAGGTCCGCGCCGCCTCCGGCTCGCTGGTGTACGCCGTGCCGGCCGAGGGAGGGGACCGCTCACCGGTCCCGCCGCGCGAGACCGCGGCCAGTGAGAGCCGGCTGGCGCGCTGGTGCGAGGAGCTGCTCGTCTCGGCCGAGGCGAGCGCCAACCTGGTCGTGCTGCGCACCCCTCCCGGTGCCGCCAACTTCCTCGCCTCGGCGCTCGACAAGGCCGAGCTCGGTGACGTGCTGGGCACGATCGCCGGCGACGACACGGTCCTGGTGATCTCCCGGCAGCCGGACGGCGGCGACGACGTCGTACGACGACTCGTGGGCCTGGCCGGCCGCGCCCTCGGCTAGCCAGGTCCGCCCCGCCCACGAACGGTGGTCGAGCAGCGAGCGCAGCGTGCGATCGGACGAGACCACCCCCATGCACCACGACGTAAGGAACAGAACGTGAGCAAGGTCCTCACCTCCCTCCCCACCGGCGAACGTGTCGGCATCGCCTTCTCCGGCGGCCTCGACACCTCGGTGGCGGTCGCCTGGATGCGCGACAAGGGCGCGATCCCGTGCACCTACACCGCCGACATCGGCCAGTACGACGAGGCCGACATCGACGGCGTCCCCGACCGCGCCCTGCTCTACGGCGCCGAGATCGCCCGCGCCGTCGACTGCAGGCGCCAGCTGGTCGAGGAGGGCCTCGCCGCCCTGGCCTGCGGCGCCTTCCACATCCGTTCCGGTGGTCGCGCGTACTTCAACACCACTCCGCTGGGACGCGCCGTCACCGGGATGATGCTGGTCCGCGCGATGCACGAGGACAGCGTCGACATCTGGGGTGACGGGTCGACCTTCAAGGGCAACGACATCGAGCGGTTCTACCGCTACGGCCTGCTCGCCAACCCCGAGCTGCGGATCTACAAGCCGTGGCTGGACGCGGACTTCGTCCACGAGCTCGGCGGCCGCGCGGAGATGAGCCAGTGGCTGATCGCGCACGACCTGCCCTACCGCGACAGTCAGGAGAAGGCCTACTCCACCGACGCGAACATCTGGGGCGCCACCCACGAGGCGAAGACCCTCGAGCACCTCGACGTGTCGCTCGAGAGCATCAGCCCGATCATGGGTGTGAAGTTCTGGGACCCCGCGGTCGAGATCGAGTCCGAGGACGTCACCATCCGGTTCGACGGCGGCCGTCCGGTGGCTGTCAACGGCAAGCACTTCGACGACCCGGTCGAGCTGGTCCACGAGGCCAACCTGATCGGTGGCCGCCACGGCCTCGGCATGTCCGACCAGATCGAGAACCGGGTCATCGAGGCGAAGTCCCGCGGCATCTACGAGGCGCCGGCGATGGGCCTGCTCTGGATCGCCTACGAGCGGCTGCTCAACGCCGTCCACAACGAGGACACCATCGCGAACTACCACGCAGAAGGGCGTCGCCTCGGTCGGCTGCTCTACGAGGGCCGCTGGCTGGACCCGCAGGCACTGATGCTCCGCGAGGCCATCCAGCGCTGGATCGCCTCCCTGGTGACCGGCGAGGTGACGTTGCGGCTGCGGCGCGGTGAGGACTACACGATCCTGCGCACCGACGGCCCCGCGTTCTCCTACCACCCGGACAAGCTCTCCATGGAGCGCACCGAGAACGCCGCCTTCGGCCCGACCGACCGGATCGGTCAGCTCACCATGCGCAACCTCGACATCGCCGACTCGCGTGCCAAGCTCGAGCAGTACGCCGCGCAGCCGCTCGACCAGGGCCAGGTGCTCGTCGAGAACGGGACCCTGTTCGGCGAGATCGAGGCCGGCGGCTACGACCGGATCGCCCGCAACCCCGCCGCCGAGGGCGACGACAGCGACCTGGCCCTCGACAACGTCGCCATGGAGATCGGCACCGACTGACCCCCACCCCCACGGACGTCATACGTTGTGGTCGTCCCGGCGACCAGCCCGCATGACGTCCCGACCAACGTCATACGTTGTGGCAGCAATGGCCACCTGTTCGTATGACGTCCCGAGAGGAGCCGCGTGAACACCAACCAGGGCAAGCTCTGGGGCGGCCGGTTCGCCGGCGGACCCAGCTCCGAGCTCGAGGCGCTCTCGCGCAGCACCCACTTCGACTGGCGGCTCGCGAGCTACGACCTGGACGGCTCGCGGGCGCACTCGCGCGCCCTGCACGCGGCCGGGCTGCTCACCGACGAGGAGCGCGACGGGCTGCTCGCGGGCATCGACGAGCTGGACCGCCGGGTCCGGACCGGTGAGCTCCTCCCGAAGGAGAGCGACGAGGACGTGCACGGAGCACTCGAGGGCGCGCTGGTGGACCTGGTCGGGGCGGACCTGGGTGGCAAGCTCCGCGCCGGCCGCAGCCGCAACGACCAGATCGCGACGCTGTTCAAGGTGTTCCTCCGCGACCACGCCCGCGTGATCGCCGCTCAGGTGCTCGACCTCGTCGACGCCATCGCCGCCCAGGCAGAGCAGCACCACGGCGCGATCATGCCCGGGCGGACCCATCTCCAGCACGCCCAGCCGGTCTTGCTCAGCCACCACCTGCTGGCCCATGCCTGGCCGCTGGTCCGCGACGTGTCCCGGATCCGGGACTGGGACGCCCGGGTCGCTGCGGACTCGCCGTACGGCTCCGGCGCGCTGGCCGGGTCCAGCCTCGGCCTCGACCCCGAGGCGGTCGCGCGTGACCTCGGCTTCACCGGCAGCACGGCCAACTCGATCGACGGCACGGCGAGCCGCGACTTCGTCGCCGAGCTCGCCTTCGTCACGGCGATGATCGGTGTCGACGTCAGCCGTCAGGCCGAGGAGATCATCGTCTGGGCCACCCGTGAGTTCGGCTTCGTGGCGCTCGACGACGCCTACTCGACCGGGTCGAGCATCATGCCGCAGAAGAAGAACCCCGACATCGCCGAGCTGGCCCGCGGGAAGGCCGGTCGGCTGATCGGCGACCTCACCGGCCTGCTGGCCACGCTCAAGGCGCTCCCTTTCCAGCACATTGGGATCCTAAGCTTAGAATTCCACGTGGACAAGTTGTCGC
>JADMIO010548967.1_pt1 | contig 46477 bp, 47 predicted proteins | sample 8958161 | NCBI WGS metagenome assembly JADMIO01 (sample SAMN16585339, study PRJNA669376) | soil metagenome | isolation source: Crop rotation soil | place: USA: Cullars Rotation, Alabama | collected 2011
CGACTTCAAGTCACGTGAATTCCAAGCTTCGGATCCCACTGTGCTGGAAAGGGATGGCCTGCGTTCTACTACGTCCAGGGTCCGTTCGGCCTGCGGATCTGGAGCGAGGACGATCTGATCAAGGGCAACGCGATTTCCTACACCATCGGTGGCTGGGAAGATCGCGCGCCGATGGTGATCTGGATGGACGGGCGCCCGGAGCCGTCGAAGTACGCCGAGCACACGCGGGGCGGGTTCACCACCGGCAAGTGGGAGGGCAACACGCTCGTCGCCCGCACGACCCATATGAAGGCGGGGTTCCTGCGCAAGAACGGCGCGCCGAGCAGCGATCAGGCGATCATGACGTCACGCTTTTTCCGTCACGGCGACATCATGACCATTCTCGTGGTGGTCGAAGACCCGATCTACCTCGCCGAGCCGCACATCATCACCAAGAGCTTCGTGCTCTCGGCCGTGCCGATTTCCCCGATCGGGCCGCCGTGCGTGTCCACGTTCGAAGGGCGGCCGCCGGACGAGAGCGTCCCGCACTTCCTGCCCGAGAAGAATCCGTTCGTCGACGAGTTGACGAAGAAGTTCGGCCTCCCTCGCGATGTCGTGCTCGGACGCCGGGACACGCTGTATCCCGAGTACCGCAAGACGATCAAAGACACCTTCGTCCCCAGGCCACCCTGCACTGGCAACTGCGGGCCGATTCCCAATCGCTGACGATCGTTGAATCTGATGATCGTTGATTGTTGAATTGTTTCTGATTGTCGATTGTCGATTGGTGATTTCCGATTTGTTCCCATTCGGTCTCTGAATCGTCAATCTCAAATCAACAATCAACAACGATTCATCAATCACAGATCATGAAATCAACGATCGGAGTGATCGGCCTCGGGATCATGGGGTCGTCGATTGCACGCCATATCGTCCGGGCTGATTATCGAGTTGCCGGATACGATGTTCGGCCTGCCCGCCTTCGAGAGCTCAAAGCTGCCGGCGGAATCGCCGCGACGAGTACCGGCGATGTTGCGGGTCAGTCCGACATCCTGATCACTTCGCTTCCATCGTCTGACGCACTCGGCAAGACCGTTGAGGCGCTGGCGCAGGCATCACGTCGTCCGAAGATCGTTGTCGAGACGAGCACGCTCCCGATCGATGTGAAGGAGCGTGCGCGTGCCGCTTTGCGAAAGAGAGGCGTCGAGCTCCTCGACTGTCCGATCAGTGGCACGGGTGCGCAGGCTCGCAACAAGGACATCGTCGTCTACGCCAGTGGGTCGCGTGCCGCGTACAGACGCGCAGCGAAACTGTTGGCCGCGTTCACGCGTGCGCACTACTACGTGGGACCGTTCGGCAATGGGTCGAAGGTCAAGTTCGTCGCCAACCTGTTGGTCGCGATTCACAATGTCGCGTCGGCCGAGGCGATGGTGCTGGCGATGAAAGCCGGCCTCGATGCGAAGAAGGTCCTGAAGCTCGTCGCCGACGGCGCCGGCAGTTCACGCGTGCTGCAGCTTCGCGGCCCGATGATGGTGAAAGGCGATTATCGGAAGGCGACGATGACGCTGGCGACGTGGCAGAAGGATATGGCGATCATCGCTGAGTTCGCGCGGCGCGCCGGCGTCAAAACGCCGCTGTTCTCGGCCACCGCTCCGATCTATTCGGAAGCCGTGAAGACGAGAGGGCAGGAGGACACCGCGGCTGTCTGCGCCGTCCTCGAGAAAATGGCACACTATCGCCGATGAGAGTTCTTGCGGTTGCGATCGCGATGCTCATTCCGGTGTCCGTCGCCGCGCAACGATGGACGCCGCCGCGGACGCCTGATGGCCAGCCCGATCTGCAGGGCGTCTGGTCAGACTCCAGCATCACGCCGCTGGAACGCCCGAAGGCACTTGCCGATCGGACGACGCTCACCGATGCCGAAGTCGCGCAGCTGAAGGAACGCGCCGAGCGGCTCTTCAACAACCGCGAGAGTGATTTCATTCCCGGCGACAACCTGTTCGCGGCTCTCTGGGCCGATGCCGACGCCGTGCACAATCCGAACGCGACCGGCAGCGTGCTCAACATGGTGCCGAGGGAGTTCGACAACCGCACGTCGCTCATCATCGATCCGCCAGATGGACGGCTTCCCCCCGTGACACCTGAAGGGCGACGACGGCAACTCGCCGGGCTGGCGTCGAACCTGCAAACGCCCTGGCAGTTCGGCGCGACGCCCTCCACCGCGCAGCAGCCACCGCGCGCGCCGAACGGTCCTGAGGACTTGAGCAACGCGCTTCGTTGCATCAGCTGGGGCGTGCCGAAAATCGCCGGCAACATCAACTACACCAGCCATCAGGAGATCTTCCAGGGACCTGGCTATGTGGTGCTGCTCAGCGAGGTGAATCACGAGGCGCGGGTGATCCCGATCGATGAGCGTCCGCATCTCGCGGAGAGCATGCGCCAGTGGAACGGCGACTCGCGCGGCCACTGGGAAGGGAACACGCTCGTCGTCGAGACCACGAACTTCTCTCCCAGGAGCTTCTTCATGGGCTCCAACGAGCGGCTGCGCCTCGTCGAGCGCTTCACGCGAACTGGTCCGCGCACGCTCGATTACCAGCTGACGGTTGACGACCCGACGACGTGGACGAAGCCGTGGACCGCGCTGATCAAACTGAAGGCGAGCGATGAGCCGATGATCGAGTTCGCCTGCCACGAGGGCAATCACCACGTCGTGCGCGGCATCCTCGGTGGGGCGCGCGCCGAAGAGAAATAGCGCGCCAACGCCGGAGAACGCACATGTCCTCATTACCGGTCTTGCGTGTCGCCGGCGCTGACCATGCCGCTTACCACCGGGCCTGGCACGATCACGGTGGCGGTGTCGCTCGGCGCCAACCGGCCGCACACGATTGGCGAAGGACGAATCCTGTCGTTCCTGTTCTGCATTGGCATCCAGATCTTCTGGAATGGCGCCGCGGAACTGCTCGCCAGCCTGCCGCGCTGAGCCACGACGCCAGCGCTATTTGGCCGTCGGCCGCGGGATCTTCTCGTCGTGCATTGCGGCCTGCCACGCGAACGTCGCCATGAAGATGGCTGACTGCTTCAGTTCATCCTCGCTCATGCGCTCGGGGTAGTCCGCGTTCGTGTGTCGCGTGCGCTCGTCGTACGCACCGAAGTCCTTGATGACGTTGAAGCCGGGCAATCCTGCTTCGTTGAAAGGCACGTGATCGGTCGAGCCGATGCCCTCGATGATGTTTCGCGTCGCATTCAGGTCCTTCAGCGGCGCGAGCCAGCGATCGAAGATGGTCTTCGCCGCGTTGTTCCCTTCCATGTAGAAGCCGAGTGTGTTGCCGCTTCCGGGATCGTCATTCAGATAGACCGCCAGTTGATCGCGCTCGGCTCCTGATTTGAAGTGCTGATCGAGATAGGCACGAGCACCAAGGAGTCCCTGCTCCTCTCCGCTCCACAGCGCCGCACGGATGGTGCGCCGCGGCGCGACGCCGAGCGCGCGGATGATGCGCATGGCCTCCATGACGGCGACGGCGCCGTCGGCGTTGTCCGTCGCGCCGTTCGCGGTGTGCCACGAATCCAGGTGGGCACCGACCAGCACGATCTGGTCGCGCAGCGCCGGATCCTGGCCGGGGATCTCGGCGAGCACGTTGTAGCTGTTTCGATCCTCCTCGAAGTACCGGGTCTTCAGCTCGACGCGCAGCGACACCGGTCGCCCCTGCGCAGCGAGACGAGCGAGCACGTTGTACTGCTCGCCGGCGATCACGATCGACGGCACCGCTTCGGATGGCGTGGCGCGATTCCCGGTGACCCCGACCGTGCCATCGTGATACGCGCTCGGTCGAATCGCGACGGCTGCGCCTGCTCGCGCGAGCAGTGACGCGAGCTCGGCGGCGGGTGTGGTGCTCCGCGGCTGCGGCAACGCCGGATTGCCGGTCGCAACCGGGCGTTCGTCGAGACCGGGTTGCGGCCGGTCGTGCGTGACGAAGTCCGTGACAGGGAGATGGGTGAGCACGATAGCGCCACGCAGCTGCGTAGCCATGGCCTGGATCTGCGCGCCTGTCTTGTCACCGACGTAGACCACGCGCCCGCTTACGGCGCTGGCGGTTGACGGCGTCCATGCCTCGGCGTACGCGATGAGCGGGGCGTAGCGCGGCTCAGTCATCTCCACCGATATGTGTTCGAGCTGCCAGCCGCGGCCGAATTCGTATGGCTCGAGGCGCGGGTTGGCGAGCCCCCACTCCTTGAACCTGTCGATGGCCCAGCGTGCGGCCTGCATGTGCGCTGGTGAGCCTGTGAGTCGTGCGCCTATGTCGTCGGTCAGCGTTCGATACAAGCCCAGCGCGCTGGAGCGTTGCTGACCCTCGGCCCTGATTCGCGCTACCGGGTCATTGGCACCGCGTTGCTGCGAATAGGCCAGCATCGCCGCAAGCGTCAGGACAAGAACGAAGGTAACCAACAAGCGACGATGCATCATCAATCTCCTGGGACTTCGGCGATCACTTCAACACCGGCGCTCTCGAGATCGCGCCGTGTAGCGTCGGCGCGAGATACGCCTGACGCTCCGGGAGCATGACTACTGGCGCGGCTACCGGTCAGCGCCTCGATGACGGTCACGCGAACGCCGCGCGCGCGAACCATCTCGAGCGTCGATAGAGCCGAGGCCACCACGCACGTGGTGAACTGAAAGCCAGTGACCACGATTCGATCGACGCCGTCATCGATCGCCTGCTCGATCGCGCGTCGAAACGCATCCGACGTCGCGGCGTCGGCATGGTGCTTGGTGACGACGATGTCGTGCGGTGAGATGTCGAGCCCCGCTGCCCAGTCGCAATCGATGTTCCTGCCCGGCACACAGACGTAAGCCATCCCGTGATCGAGGTCGCCGTTCGTGAACTGCCCGGGCTGATATTCCGACCGCACGAAGATAGTCGGCGCATTGGAGCGTTGCTCGGAGAGGAACTGGCGAAGCCGCTCGAATGCTGCCAGGCCTGGTTGCGCCTCGTCGATGCCGAAGGCGCGGATCAGCGACCCGTCACGATCGACGAACGCCCGTTGGGCGTCGATCACCACGAGCGCGGTCTTTGACGGTTGTGTCGGCATCATTGCCCGTAGGCGCGCACGCCCGGAAAGAGCGCCAGCAGACCAAGTACGACGACAACGAGCACCTTCGTCAACAGTTCGGCCCATGGAAACGGTTGCGAACCATCGGGGTTGCTCCAGCCACCCTCGACGTCGTCGTCGAGCGTCACGATGTGGCCGCCCAGGACCAGGACAGCGATCCCAAGAAAGGTGAAGACGTAGGGAACGCGCCACAACGCCGAGAACGTCACGGCCATGGCGGTCGTGACGCCTATCAGAATCGCGATCGTCCGCTTCAATCAGTGAACACGGTTAGCTTGCGGAACTGAATCAGCCACTTGCCATCGCGCTTGACGAGCCGGTCTTCGGAGCGGCCCATCGCGGCCGCGATCATCGTGCCGTCCTTGCCGCGACGCACGGTCTGCCAGTACGACTGGTGCAATGCCTCTCCGGGTTTGGGAAACGTGATGCGCACGCTGCTGATCACATGGTACAGATTCGCCGGCGGCAGTCCCTTTGCCTTGTTGTCGTCGCGCCGCTGAATCAGGCTGGTGACGATCCCGCGAATCTCCTTGTGTCCCTTGCTGATGTTGCCATTCGAGTCGATGACGGCATCGTCAGTGAACACGGCAGCGTAGCCGTCAGCGTCGAGTGAATCGACCGCCCACACATAACGCGCCATCACGTCCTCGACCGCGATGCGATCCTCGTAAGTCCCGAGATGTTCTTGCGCGGCGACGAGCGCAGGGCATAAGAGGAGCGCGACGAAAGCGGCGGGCAGCGATCGCATCGTTACTGTGTCCTGTCGAGGAAGGAGTAGTAGGTGCTGGTGCCAACGATGTGGCCGTCGATGGCTTTCATCACGTCGGCTCGCGTCGCGTCTGCAGGAAGCGTCAGCATCTGGTCCAGCGCATACAACTTGAATTGATAGTGAAGCGGACCGACACCCGCGGGCGCGCACGGCGGTCGATAGCCGACGATGCCGCGTCCGCCGGCGACCTGATGGCTGCCGTCCGGCAGCGTGACGCCCACAGGCACCGACGCCTTGATCTCTGTCGTGGCGGCGGGGATGTTCCACAGCACCCAGAACATCTCTTCGGTGATCCCTTTGGCCGGATGGTTGTCTGGCCCGTTGACCATCAACGTGAAGCTCACCGCTTCCTTCGGAACGTTGGTCCACTGAAGCGGAGGAGAGCCAGGGGTGACGCCTTCGGCGTAGCACGTGAACGGCAACGGCAGACTGGTGCCGTCGCGAAAGGCCGGACTGGTCAGGCGGAGTCTCGGCGGTTGCGGCGCACGCGCGCCTTGCGGCGGCGTCTGCTGCGATTGTGCCGTCACGAGGACCGCGCCGAACGCGAGGATGAAAGCAGGGAAGGCCAATGCCCGGGATAGGACCATGTCTCCTCCTTCGCGTGAGGGTGGGTGGTTGTGGGCCGGGACTGTAGCATACGCGTGACATGTCTGTTTGACAGAGGGGGCCTAGTGCTCTACGCTCCGGTTCGCGAATCCGGAACCTCCATCAAAAAGTTGAGGCGACGACCTATGCGTACATCTCTTCTTTTCGCCATCCTCGTGCTCGCACTCACTGCCGCTCAGAGTGGCACTGGCGCGGCCCAGGGTGGGGCGCCCCAGGCTGCCGGTGATCCTGCAAATGGCAAGGCTGTCTTCGCGTTCGGAAATACCTCATGCACGAACTGCCACGGTCTCGAAGGCCAGGGAGGCTGGGGACCGGACCTCGCCGGCAGGAAGATTACTTACGACCAGGCTATCAAGGCGATCCGGAATCCGACATGGAGAATGCCTTCGTTCGTGCCGTCTCAGCTGAGCGACAAGGAAATTCTCGACATGGTCGCCTACTGGGACACACTGCCGGTCGCTCAGGCGATCGGTAAGTGGCGGAACGAGGCCCCGGCCGACGGACCGCGTGCGCAGCAGCTTGCGGTGAACATCATCGGATGCGGTCAATGTCACGGCGTCACGATGAGTACGCCGCGTCATGGCGCCGCCGCAATGAGCGCCGACTTCGAGTGGTTCAAGAAACAGGTCTACAACCACGCGACCGCCATGCCCGACCAGTGGAAGCAGCTCGATGGTGAAGGCCCTCCGACGACGCGCGGTCGCGTGCGAATGGGAAACTTCTCGCCGAAGCGGGTGCCGGACTCGCAGCTCCAGGAAATCTGGACCTGGATGAACGACCTCGGAATGGTGGTGCCCATCGTGGCGCGCCTCACCAGCGGGGCAGCGTCGGCGACAGGCACGACCTACACGCTCAACGTGGAGAACGAGGGGCTCAAGAACAAGGGCGTGGCGGCGGAGGACGTGACGATCTCGGTCATCCTGCCACCTGGCACGAAGGCGGCCTCAGCCACCGGAACCGGGTATCAGGGCACCAAGCGGGACGACAAGGCGAATGCCGACGTCGCCGTCTGGCGCCTCCCGAAACTGGCTGCGGATGAACACCAGGACTTCACGATTACCCTCGCCGGAACTCCCGCGGGCGATGCGGTTCCGAGAGGAACCGTCGCGTACGCGAAACCCACCGCCAAGGCCGACGCGGTCGTGAACTTTGCCTTGCAGCGGCCGGGTGGGCGCGGACGAGGAGGAGCGCAGTAAGATCCGGCGCACTGGAATTACCGCTCGATGAGATCAGAGGACCGCATGAATCCATCGCGCATCATGCTGCGGCTGTCCGGGTTGCTCCTGGCGGTGACCCTGGCCGGTCCCACCATCTTCGCTCAGGCGGATATCACTGGCTTCTGGCGCCCTCAGCCACGTAACCAGGACGGGAGCGGGATGATCGGTGACTATGCCGGCGTTCCGATCAGCGAAGCCGGACGATGGCGCGCCGAGACCTGGTCGCCGGACGACTACGACCTCGCCGAGTATGCGTGCCGTCCGCACGCGTGGGACTACTCCCTCGAAGGGCCTCTGTCACAGATGCGAGTCTGGTCCGACGTCGACCACGCGACGCAGAAGGTCGAGGCCTACCACGGGCACCTCAATCAACAGGAGCAGGAGACCACGATCTGGATGGATGGCCGGCCCCATCCGCCGGCTAACACTCTGCATACCTGGAGCGGCTTTACGACCGGGGAGTGGGAAGGTGACGTCCTCGTGACGCTGACCACCCATCTCAAGGAAACCTACATCCGCCGCTCGGGTCTCATGCGCAGCGATCGTTCCATCGTGCGCTCGCGATGGCGCCGCATCGGCGACTACCTGCAGATCACGTCGATTCTCTACGACCCGGTGCTGATGTCGGAGCCGTACATCCGGACGACGATGACGTGGATCAACGATCCCAACCTGGTCGTCGCGCCGTATCCCTGCGAAGAGGCGACCGAGGTTGCCGTGCCGCGCGGCGAGGTGCGGCATTTCCTTCCCGGGCAGAGTTTGTTGCCCGGGCTCGATCAGAAGCTGACGGATCGCTTCGGCACGCCGTACGAAGCGAGACTCGGCGGTTCAGAGACGATGTATCCCGAGTACATCGCCAAGATGAAAACATTCCCCCGCCGCGAGGGATTGCGTCGTGGCGATCTGGGCCGGGGAGGCGGCGGAGGAAATTGACGCCGCATCATCGTCACTCGCTCGCGCCTTGCCTCATGCTCGTCCCGGTGGCGTTTGCCCTCGTGGCGTTCGCGTCCGGTGAGCGCGCGAATGCCCAGGCTGCGCAGGCGCCCGCTCGCCGGGCTGCATGGCCGCCAAAGTTGGAGGAGCCAACGCCGGGCGAAGTGGAAGTTCTCCCCGTCCGCGGCAACGTGCACGTGATCATGGGGGCGGGTGGCAACGTCACCGTTCAGACGGGAGAGCAGGGCATTCTGCTCGTGGACACCGGCACTGCCGCGATGAGCGAGAAGGTGTGGGCGGCCGTGCAGAAGATCGCGCCTCCGCGCAAAGTCCTTCGCTACGTGATCAACACCGACGAGGATCCGGAGCACACCGGCGGCAACGCCGTGATCGCGGCGAAGGGCGAGACGGTGCCGCTTCGCGAAGCCAACTACACGGCCGGCCCCCAGGGAAGCATCAACTACAACCGGGCCTCGGTGGTGGCGCACCAGAACGTGCTCAACCGCATGTCGGCGCCCACGGGCGAGAAATCTCCGACGCCGCCAGCGGCGTGGCCGGACAACACCTACACGATCGATCAGAAGCGGTTCTACTTCAACGACGAGCCGGTCGTCATGATGAACTTCCCGGGCAACACCGATGGCAACACCATCGTGTTCTTCCGGAAGTCCGACGTGATCAGCACCGGCGACCTGATCGATCTGACGCGGTACCCAGTCATCGATCGCAAAGCCGGTGGCAGCATCCAGGCGATAGTCGCCAGCCTGAACAAGTTGATCGATCTGTGCGTGCCGGAGTCGCATGGCGCCGGCGGCACGCTCGTCATTCCCGGGCACGGACGCATCGCCGATCATGCGGAGGTCGCGTACTACCGCGACATGACCTACATCATTCGCGATCGCGTGCAGGACATGATCGACAAGGGCATGACGCTGCCGCAGATCAAAGCCGCACGGCCGACGCGCGACTACGACGCGCGCTACGGTAGTAACACCGGTCAGTGGACAACCGAAAGGTTTGTGGAGGCGGTCTATTCCAGCTTGACCGAGAAGAAATGAGGTCCACCTTCGCCAAGACATCCATGTTGGCTACGGCGGACAGCCTTCGCGGATGGCTTGCCGGCCGACGAGAGATCACACAACGGGTGGCGGCGATCGCGCTCGCGTTCGGGCTCGTCGTGGCACACGACGCGCTCGCGCAAGGGCAGGGACGTGGTCGTGGCGCTCCAGCAGGCCCTCCGCCGACGGCTCGTGCCGCGGCGCCGAAAGATCTCACCGGGTATTGGGTGTCGATCGTGACCGAGCATTGGCACCTGCGCATGCTGGTTCCACCCAAGGGCGACTACAGCATGCTGCCCCTCAACGGCGAGGCACGGAAGATTGCCGACTCGTGGGACCTCGCCAAGGCGAAGGCGGAGCCGAACCAGTGCAGCGCGTATGGTCCACCGGCGTTGATGCGTGTGCCGGGCCGTCTCAACATTCATTGGACCGACGACAACACATTGCAACTCGACACGGACTCGGGCACGCAGACTCGCCTGTTCAAGTTCGGAAGTCCTGCGCCCGCAGGCCAGGCGCCACAGCTTCAGGGCTATTCAGTGGCGTCGTGGGAATCGCTTGGCGCACGGGGTCGCGGCGCGATTCCGAAGGGAACCGGACAACTGCACGTGCGGACGACTAACATGAGCGGCGGATTCCTGCGGAGGAATGGCGTTCCCTACAGCGAGAGCGCCACGGTCGATGAGTACTTCGACACGTTCACGGAGCCCAATGGCGATACGTGGCTCCTCGTGACGTCGATCACGACCGACCCGCGGTATCTGACGCAGCCGTACACGTCGACGGTGCCCTTCAAGAAGATCGCGGATCGTCAGGGATGGGATCCGACACCGTGCAAGGCGGATGAAGCCCGTTGACGGAGTTCATGGGGGCGTTACGCGGGATTGTCGTCATGGCGGTCGCGTTCGTGGTGCTGACCAGCGCCGCTCACGCGCAGTGGCTGAACTACAAGACACCCGCGATCCCCAGGCTGCCCGACGGCCGGCCAAATCTCAGCGCGCCGGCGCCGCATCTGCCCAACGGCAAGCCTGACCTGTCCGGGCTCTGGCAACCGGCCTGCGTCGTGACCATGCCGTGCTGGCAGGAGAGTCTCTTCTTCGATCTGGCGAAGGATCTGCCGCCATCGGCTGTGGAGATGACGCCGTGGGCGAAAGGGATCGCTGACGAGCGTGAGCGGCGCGAGCATGTGGACGATCCGTACGGGTATTGCCTGCCGCCGGGTGTGCCGCGGATCAACAACATCGTCGCCTTCAAGCTCGTGACGACGCCGCAGTTGACGGTGGTTCTGTACGAGACCGCCGTGGGACTCATGTTCCGTCAGGTGTTCACCGATGGCCGTCCGCTGCCGGAGGTTACCGAGCCGACCTGGCTCGGGTACTCGGTCGGTCGTTGGGACGGTGACACCTTTGTCGTCGAGAGCGTTGGCTTCAAGGATGGCGGGTGGCTGGATACACGAAAGGGTCGCCCCCACAGCAGCGAGATGCGGCTGACGGAGCGGTTCCGCCGCCGTGATTTCGGGCACCTCGAGCTGTCGATGACCATCGACGATCCGCGCGCCTTCAAGAAGCCGTGGACGACGCGAACGGTGATGACGCTGTTGCCCGACACCGAGTTGCTCGAAGCGTTTTGCGATGGGCACGAGAAGACCATGGAGCATCGGCGCATCGCGGCGCCCCCTCAGGAGCCGCCCAGCCAGGCACCTCGCTGAGGCTTTCTTCGCAATGGAGAACCGACCATGAAACGATCGATGTATTTGCTCCTGGCGGCCGGGGTCATTGGCGCCTCGATCCTGAGCAGCGCGCAGCAGGCGGCTCCCCCTCCAGACACGATCCTGTTCAACGGGAAGATCATCACTGTTGACGATCAGTTCTCGATCGCGCAAGCGGTCGCGGTTCGCGGCTCACGCATCGTGGCGGTGGGGACCAACCAGAACATCACCAGACTCGCAGGTCCGAACACGCAGCGCATCGACCTGCGCGGCCGCTCGGTCGTCCCGGGAATGATCGACAATCACGCGCACTTCCAGGAGGAGGGCGCCTACTGGACGCTGGAGCTGCGCTTCGACGGCGTCGACTCGCGCAAGCAGGCGCTCGCGATGATCGCCGCCAAGGCGAAGGCGACGGAGGCCGGCAAGTGGGTGTTCAACCTCGGTGGCTGGTCACCCGATCAGTTCACGGACGACAAGAAGCCGTTCACGCGCGACGAGCTGGACAAGGTGTCGCCGAACAACCCGGTGTTCCTCCAGTTCACGCGATCGGCGCAGTACCTCAATAGCAAGGCGATCGAGGCGCTCAAGCTCGATCAGCGCAAGGAGCCGTGGATCGAGCGCGATTCGAGCGGGCGTCCGACCGGCATCACCGGCGTGGCAGGCCGCAACATCCTGTTCGATCAGGCCGGCTTTCTCGACGCGCCGAACGGCGGCAAAGCCAATCTGCCGATGGACGTGATCATCGCGAGCCAGAAGGTCATGCTCAGAGATCTCGCGAAGTCGGGTCTCACGGCATCAGCCGGCCAGTGTTTGTGGGACGACCTGTATCGCCAGTTCGTGAAAGAGGGAACGGCGAGCATGCGGTTCTTCTGTCAGCGCACCGCGCAGGGCGGCGGCCGTGGCGCCGGCGCGCAGGAGAAGATGATCGCGCAGCTGCCGACGCTTCGCTATCACGATGGCGACGAGTGGATGGACAACGCGAACTACGGTGAGCGATTCCCCGGCGGCGGTGGCGGCGACGTGATCGCGCCTGGCCCCGAGCCGATTGCGGCGCCTGAAGTGTGGGACGCGTGGGGCCGCTTCGGCCTCGCCGTTGCCAAGGCGGGGATTCCGGTGCAACTCCATACCGTCACCGAGATTGCCATCGGCGAGCAGATCACGCAGCTCGAAAAGATCAGCAAGGAAGTCGATATCCGGCCGCTTCGCTGGTCGTTCATGCACATGGAAGGCGTGACGCCGCCACAAATCGAGCGCATGAAGAAACTCAATATGTTCATCGCCCTCAACATCCGGCCGATCGTGTCCGGCGGGCTGCTGCACCGGGTCCAGGGCGACAAGGGCTTCGCGATGCCGCCGATGCGCGAGATCCAGGAGAGCGGCATCAAGTGGGGCTTCGGCACGGACGCGTTCGAGGTCAATCAGTTCCGTCCGTTCCAGACGTTGTACTTCGCGGTCACCGGGAAGATGGTGGGCGGCACGGTGGTGAACACTCACACCGTGAGCCGCGAAGCGGCGTTGATCGCGCACACGAAGAACAACGCGTACCTGTTCTTCCGCGAAAACGATCTCGGCTCGATCCAGAGCGGCTACCTGGCCGATCTCGTCGTCACCGACAAGGACTACCTGACGGTGCCCGCGGATCAGATCAAGGACATCACCTCGGTGCTGACCATGGTCGGAGGCCGAATCGTCTACGACGCGGCAAAGGAACAGTCGACCGGGACACGGTAAGGAGGTCGTCGTGAGAGCGTCGCCTGTTGTCCTCGCCTTCGTGGTGTGGGTGGCGCCGAGCCTGTGTGCCGCGCAGAGTGCGCCGGCGACATCACGGCCGTACGACACGCTTCCCGACTGGAGTGGCGTCTGGTCGATGGTCGGAGGCACGGTCTTCGACCGCGCCACGCAGACGGGTCAGGGCGGTGCCATCTCAGTTGGCGTGAGGTCGCATCCGCCGTACAACGCCGAGTGGGAGGCGATCTACAAGTCGCATCTCGATCGACGCGACAAGAACTTGTTCCCGGACACGATCTCGAACTGCGGCGTCCCCGCAGGCTTTCCGCGACATTTCAACCTGCCGGACCCGTACGAATTCGTCGTGCGGCCCGAGCAGGTGTGGGTGCTGACTGAGAACGGGCCAAACGTTCTTCGGATTTACACCGACGGGCGGAAGCACCTCGAGGATCAATGGGCGACCTACACCGGCGACTCCGTGGGGCATTGGGAAGGAGACACGCTCGTCTTCACCACGGTGGCCTTGAAAGGGTTTCGTGACAAGGACGTGATCCTCGACCGAACCGGCCTGGTGTTGAGCGATCAGTCGCACGCGACCACTCGCATTCGGAAGACGGATCCCAAGACGATTCAGGTCGAGATGACCATCGAGGATCCGAAGGCGCTGACCAAGCCGTGGGTGGTGACCAAGCAGTTTCAGAAGATGGCTGCCGGCACGCGGGTGTACGACTACGGGTGCGCGGAGAACAATCGCAATCCCGCCGATGTCGACTCGGGTAAGACGCTGATCCTCGGTCCCGACGGGAAGCCGCTCAACAAATAAGGACCACGTCATGAAAACGCACGCGCTCATGGGAACTCTTGCGATCGCGGCTTCGTTGGCGGTCGGCGTTCCACTGTCGGCGCATCACTCGAATGCGGGTTTCAGCACCGACAAGATGATCGAGGTGACGGGGACGATCAAGGAGTTCCAGTTCACCAATCCCCACACCTGGATTCAGGTCATCGTCGAGGACGCCAAGGGTGCGAAGACCGAGTGGAGCGTCGAATGGGGCAGCCCCAATTCGCTCGGCCGCCAGGGCATCAGACCGTCCACGTTTCCACCTGGCGCCAAGGTGACGATACGTCTGCGACCGATGCTCAATGGCGCTCCGGCCGGCGGTTTCGTCGGCGCGAAGTTCGAAGACGGAAAGACCGTCGGACGTTGGGAATGAACTCGTAGAAAGCCGCCATCCAAGGTCTGTCCGCCCTCCCGCCCGTTCCTCGCCTTCTGCCTCCATGAAAAGAATACTTGTCATCTCCGCTCCATTTGTGACAAGCTAGCTTTGCATTTAGACAAGATTAGATTGCGGAGATTGAGCTATGGCAATGACGCTTCTCGAACAGATCCGCCGGTTGGCGTTGTGGCTTTCGCCGATTCTCATCGTGGCCGGTTTCTTCTGGCTCCGGTTGTTGAAGCAGGAGGACCCTGCGGCCGCCTCCGTTCTCGGCCCGGTGCTGACGATCCTTCTGATGGGGTATGTGACTGTCCTGACGTCCCGCCAGCAACGTCGCCTCGACGAACTCCAGATTGCGAGCCAGGGATTTGCCAACTCCCATGGCTGGGTCGCCGGAGCGATGATCACCGTGCTGCTGCTGACGCTGCCGCCGGTCACGAACTGGCTAGTCGATCTGGTGAACATGCAGAGCACCGGGTCGCCGGACCTGTCCGATCGCCGCGCCGTGGGGCTCGCAGTCATGTGGGGCGTCTGTCTGGTCGTGGCGATGCAGACGCTCTGCGTCTTCGTCGCTGCCGCTGTCTGGTGGCGGCGCATGGGAGGAATGAGGGAACGGACCTAGCGCGCCCGCGGACACGTCATGAAAAACCGGATCCGCGTGCTGCGTGCCGAGAAGGGCTGGAGCCAGGCCGAACTGGCCGACCGCGTCCGCGTCTCGCGCAATTCCATCAACGCCATCGAGAACGGCCGGTTCGATCCGTCGCTGCCGCTCGCGTTCCGAATCGCCGACGCGTTCGGCCTGAGCGTCGAGGAGGTATTCGATAAGACCGATGTCTGAACGAGCTCCTCAGAGCCTTGTACCAGTGAACGCTGCGCTTCAGCCGCCAGGGCGCGAACGGCCTTTGCGCTTCCGCACGACTCGTGGGCGCGCCTTCGTTGGCTGCGAGCGTCTGTCAGGCGGCGCCTGGCTTATCAAGGGATACCGCTCGGGGTGCGTCAGCGAGTCAACCGCGAGATCGATATCGAGGTCTGGCCAGTACAGGTGATGCGAGCTGGGCAACTCGACGTGGCTGATCTGTCGAATCGACGCGTCCTTGAACCACGGAAAGTCCTTGAACGGCACAAAGAGTTCCTGCTCGCCGACGAAGAGCCAAAAGCCATGCGGCGACACGTTCGTCACTTCAACTTGGGAAGTGCTTCGCCCAGGCGTTGCGGATTTCATTCGCGTGCTCCTCCAGCCCACGATCAGTACGGCGATGTCGCCGCCCGTCTGCTGATCGGTCGGGTATCGAGCCGGTCCAGGATCGGGTCGCGCCAAGGTCCAACCGATTCTAGCGTCGCTTAAGGACCACGCAGTCTGACGTCAGGGTTCACCCCTGCCGACGGCTGCAAATGCTTGTTAGACCGCGCGACCTGCTTGAGCGAGGACCGGTCGCAACAGAACAAGACAGAGCGATTCTCCGCATCGAAAACCCAGACGCGTTCGAATTGGGACTCCAGCAAATGGCTTTCCACGAATGCTTCGACCTCGGGAATCCTCATCTTAGCCATCGGTGTGAATTGGAGCTCATAAAAGGCCAGCAACTCCAGCCGATGAACGACTGGGTAGTGCTTCGCCAATTTGCGCTCAATAGACTCAACGATCGGATCAGAAATCCAAGCGCCTCCTTCAACCTGAAAGATTGGTCCGACAAAGCGGCCTCTTGTGACGCGCACGGCGCGGACGACGGAACTGAGAGGTGAAGCGCTAGGCACCACGTGATCACCATTGAAGTCCGCCGGCAAGGAGCCAAGGTCGGACCATGGTCCTTGAGTTCACAGAGAATGTCGGGTTCGGGTGGCTCTCGCTTTTCGACCCTGTTTTCAGGGATCGCAAGATCGGCAGCCCTTGCGAACAGTCGAAAGACCCGAAGTTCATGCGACCCCTGCTTATCGGGCATGCGTCTCGGTCAGCGGTCTAATACTCGCGCTGAGCATCCGTGGGTCGCCGATATCGCGACGGGACGAGAGCCGGAGCGGCTAGTGAGGCAGCGGATTCGACATCAAGCAGCGCGACCTGAGGCAAGGTACGCTCGCGCTGCGACCTGAATCGCTTGGATGCACGAATCGATATAGTCGCGGTATGGAACCGGCTCGCTGAGAGCCAATTGCTCGTAGTCTTCGATTTCACTCGCCAGCCCTACAAAGATCGAGACGTCGTCAAACGGCTCGTAGTCGTACGAGATCTCGTCCCAAATCAGCCTGGCGCCCTGATACGGCTCCATTTCCCCCGAGACAATCGCGTACGCATAGTGGCGCGTGAGCATACGAAGAGCGTGCTGTCTATCCAGAGGGGCCAGTTGGAGCTCACTCAGCATGCGCTCGAAGATGGGACCCACGTCCGACATGATGGGCCGGGTCCAGCCCGCTAAGATCCGGAGAGACGGAGAATCCAATCCCTCCGTCAGCAATCCTGTCGCGAGAGCCGGTAGACGCTCACTCTGAAGTGTGCCGAGCGCCAATCGAGCACGAGCCATGTCGAGTGCCGAGACGGTAATGGCTACCTCCTAGAGTCTGCCCTGCACAAGCGGCAGAAGCTCACCAAGGTCATCGATGACCCCATCGGCGTCCTCAGGCTCAACCCAATAACGATCTCGCTTCCAGATTGCCAGCAGGCCGCTGCGCCTGGCTCCGACGACGTCGGCTTCCGGGTTGTCACCAACATACATCGCGGAAGCCGGCGAGACTCCCATCTGGGCCAGGGCTTCGGCGAAGATTCGAGGATCCGGCTTCCGAATTCCAATCGACTCCGAGATCAGAACGACGTCCATGAAGCGACGAATATCGAGCCCATCGACCTTTCTCCCTTGGACTGATCGTCGTCCGTTTGTGATCAGCCAAGCCGCAACTGGGCGGCGCGGAGTGCTTCCAGCGTCTCATACAGGTTCGCAGCAGGAACACAGGTCTCCGGGATCGCGCCTCGAAATCTGCCAGAAGCCGAGACGACGCCCCTGGCACCAGGCCAAACTCCGATTCGATTTTTCGGTAGAAGTCAGCGCGCGGACAGTTGCCGTTGTCATCGAGGGCAACCATGCGATCGATGTCGACGGCCCCGGCCGGGGCGTACACATCGGCCAGTCTCTCGACTTGCTGCTCAACGTGGCAGCGAAATGTCTCTCGCCGATTCAGAAGTGTTCCGTCCAGATCGAAGAGGACTGCTCGTAGCCGCATACGTGACGGGTTGACTTGTCGTGGCAGAAACGCGAGCGCTCGACGCGCTCATCCCAGTATCGCGCTAGCGCGCCGGAGCCGTGATCGCCTTCCTGAGTTCTGCCGGCAGGTTGCCGTCGTTGCACGTCAATCCCGGTGCGGCGCCAGGCAAGCCCTGTCGCTCGATCCACCCACAGCAGTAGCGGCCACACGATGACGGCGGCGTGTAGATCGATTTCAGCGTCTTGCGATATTCCGGATAGAGCGTGTGCGCGAATCCCATCGCCGCGTCTTTCGGGATGTTGTAGGTGCGCACCATGAAGTCTTCTTCCGGATTCTGGCCCGGCAGGTAGTGCGCCACTTCGCCCGTATCTTCGAGCGACGGGATCTCGACGCCGACGTTGCACGTGTCGCGCAGCGGGCCCTGGCTTGCGCGTGGATCGAATTCCCACACGCGGCTCACAACGTGCGGCTCGGTCAGATAGATCGGATCCTCCTGGACGGTCATGATCGTCAGCAGGTTCTCGCGTCGCGTGATGAAGACTGTGAACGTTGACTGATCGCTGCCGGGGATGCCGACGCCGCGCCTGATCCACGCGGTCTTGACGTGCGTGGTGCGCGCGACGAGCGTGTCACCCTCCCAATGTCCGGTCGTGAAGCCCGAAGGAGAATGCCAGGCGTTGGCCGAGGGGTGCGGACGTCCGTCCATCCAGATGCGAACGTTGTCCCTCAAATAGTCACCACCCATCACCCAGGCCACCACGCGACCGGACTCGTCGATTTCGCTCCAGATGCGGATCGCGAGCGGACGATACAGTCCGACCCACGGTGATTGCGCCAGGCACTGCCGCTCGATCATCGACGGAAGGCTGGACGAGTAGCGCAGCGCCTTGGCACGACCCTCCTCGCTCATCGGCATGCCGGTGAAGTCGCCCAGGAAGGATCCTGGACCACGCTCGATGTAATCCTCGTACATGCGGATGGCGTACGTGCCGCTCAATTCGACCTGCGCAAACACCGGTGTGCTCATCAACCAGAGCACGCTCACTACCGTCGTGATCTTCAGAATCTCGCGTCGCATGGCGTTGGATCCCACTTGGAGGTGTCGCGTTCGAGCTTGTAGTGGATGGCCGTTTGAAACGGCGCCTGCAGGTACACCGGGTCCTCGACGATGTTCGTGTTCACGAGATACTTGTCGCCGTTCGGGAGCGAATGCACGTCCCAGTGCTCGGTGAAACGCGCGCGCTCGCTGTAGGGCACTCCGTTCTTGCGCAAGTACCCGGGACGGAGATTATCCGTGACGGTTTTCAACGATCCGAAACGGGCCGCGCCGCGCCCGCCACCGCGCACGATCCACTGCGCCGATGTCGTGCCCTGCCAGCTGCGAGGCCCCGCGGGTGAGCCGGGGCTGAAGCGCAGCAGGCGTGTCTGGATGCCGTAATCCGTCTCGAGCTTCAGTGTGTTGTCGTCCTGCCACGAAATGCGCATGCGGATCGGGCCGCGCATCAGGCCTGGAGCGCCGTACGCCCTGCACTGTTCACCGGCGGCTTCATCCTTCGCGGGATCCCACGCTTCGGCTGTTTGCTGCCCTTGAAGGTTGAGCGGAATGCTGACGATGTCGCCCTTCGGCGGCGTGATCATCCGCCATCGCCAATCCTCAGAGATGATCGCGACCCATTGGCCGGTGAGATCGATTGGCGCATCGGCACGCGCCGTTGATGCTGGCGCCTGCGCCGCGCGACTCTGCGCGTCCACGGCAGCCGTCATCAGGAGAATCGCCACGGCGAGAGCGATCCTCATTTCGTGCGACTCAATCCGTTGAAGACGGCTTCGACGAAGCTATCTGTTGTCCATGCGCCGGTATCGGATCCATAGCGGACCCGATATCCCTTGGTCGGATTGGCGGCCTTCACCTGCTCGAGTGTCAGCCCCTTGTCGATCAGCGCCTGAATCGTGTCTTTGATCACCGTGACCATGTCGCGATACTCGACCACTTCGGCGTAATCGGAGACATAGCCGTGGCCGGGCACGACCAGCGTGCGGCCGGACTTCAGGACGAGCGGCGCGCCTGCGACGACGAATTCAGTGAGCAGCCGGTTGAGCGCTTCAATCTCGCCCTGGATGCTGCCGCCCTTCGCCGGATCGATGACCGGAAACTGCCGCAGGTCGATGACGTCGCCGGTCGCAATGACGTCGGCCTTTCTGAAGAGCACCATCACATCGCTGTCGGAATGGGCACCCGTCTGACGGATGACCTGCACTGCATCGTCGTTGACGTAAAGAGACCGATAGCGGGACGTGAAGGTGTCGTTCGGCAGCATCCTGGCCGGCAACGGCGACTCCGTTCCATTGCTGCCGAGCGCGCTCAAGCGGAGAAGAACGTTTTCGTGCGCGAGGACCGTGGCGTGATTGCCGTCGCCGAACGGATCCGGGCTGAGCCCGATCCCCGCGGCACCGACGATGGCGTTGCCGCCGACGTGATCCATGTCCGCGCTGGTATTCACGATCATGCGGATCGGTCGCGACGAAATCGTCTTGATGGCGTCCAGCAGGGAGCGGGCAGTTGCGGCAGACCCGCTGTCGACGACGACGAGCCCGTCCTCTCCGACGTGGACGGTGACGTTCCCGCCAGCGCCGAAGATGACGTGCACGTTCGGTCGAATCTGAATCGATTCGAGTCCCGCGCGAGTGGTTGACGGATGCTGCTGAGCAAGGACTCCGGCCCAGTGTCCGTAACCAAGAGCGAGCCCGATGACGACGAGCCGTGCCGTTGCACGCGCACACCACGTCATGGTCGCGAAGCGTATACCAGACTGGCCCGGCCGCGGCCAGCAATTCGGGCGAGCGGCTGGCGGCTGAGCGGGTGTAGGATCTGCGCGCCGCCGCCGGAAGGTGGCGCTATCGGAGGTCGTTGCCGAACCAGGTCGTCGATTAAGCGGGTATCCATCGTTCGCTTCCTTGGGTCACTGGGACACTGCTGCGAGGAGGCCTTGGAATGAACCGCATTCTGCGTCTGCTGCTTACGATCGGAGTCGTTTCGTCACTGGGCATTCTCCATGCGGCCGCCCAGACCACCGCACAGATCAACGGAACCGTCGTCGATGAAAGCGGCGCAGCACTGCCGGGTGTTGCCGTTGCTGCGCTCCACACAGGCACCGGTTTTCGCCGCGATACGGTGACCGATACCGCGGGTTCGTACACGCTGACGAATCTGCCGATCGGACCGTATCGCCTCGAGGCGTCGCTGACCGGTTTTCGAACCTTTGTTCGGACTGGCATCGTGCTGCAGGTCAACAGCAACCCGGTCATCCAGGTGAAACTGGCGCTGGGCGCGCTCGAGGAAACGGTCTCAGTCGAAGCGGCCGCGCCACTGGTCGAGACGCGCAACCCCGCAGTTGGAACGGTCATCGACAACGAAGCGGTCGAGGCGTTACCGCTCGAGGGGCGTAACGTGGCGTCGCTCGTCGTGCTCGCCGGCGGCGCCGTCGACACAGGCAATCCCTCCAGCCGCAGTCTCACTCAGAGTCGCGGCATCGCGGTCGCGGGTGGCCAGCAGTTTGGCGTGCAGTATCTGCTCGACGGTGCGATGCACAACAACTGGTACGACGGCGTGAACTTGCCGCTGCCGTTTCCGGATGCGATGCAGGAGTTCCGCGTGGAGACGAGCTCGCAGAATGCGCAGAACGGTATCAAGGCGGGCGGCACCGTCAGTGTGGCGACCAAGGCCGGCACGAACTTGTTCCATGGTGACGTGTTCGAGTTTGCCCGGCACCATCGCTTCAACGCGAAGGCGCCATTTGCCTCGGTCAATCCGATCACCGGTGAGCGAGCCGATGACGGTCTGGTGCGAAATCAGTATGGCGGCGTACTGGGCGGACCGATCGTCCAGGACAAGATCTTTTTCTTCGGGGCGTATCAAGGGACGCGCACCACGCAGACGCCCGCCGACATCGTGACGTTCATTCCCACCGCCGCGATGATGAACGGTGACTTCAGTACGGTTGCGTCGGGGCAGTGCCGTGCACAGGGAAACCTCGCGCTCCCGCCGGCGCTTGGATTCGTGAACAACCGGATCAATCCCGCGCTGTTCAGCCCCGCGGCGGTGAAGATCGCGGGTCTGCTGCCGACGACGACCGACCCGTGCGGCCAGATCTCGTACTCGCGTCCGACCAAGCCGACAGAAGACATGCCGATCGGCCGCATCGACTGGCAGCTGAATCCGAATCACTCGCTGTTCGCCCGCTACATGCTGTCGAAGACGTTCTGGGACCCGGCGTTCGAGAACGCCGATGGAAACGTCCTGGCGGCAACGCTCGGCGGCCGCGACAACACGGTGCACTCGTTCGTGATCGGTGACTCGATCGTGTTGAACAACTCGATGGTCAACAACACCAGGTTCTCCGTCAGTCGAACCAGCGTCATCCGGACGCACTCGGAGCTCTTCGGTCCAGAGGACGTCGGCGTGAACATGTTCACGTACATCCCCAAGTACATGAACCTCACGATCACGGGCGCCTTCTCGATCAACACCGGGACCGAGACATTCTCGTACTACAAGCCAAGCACGTATGCGTTCTCCGATGACTTCACGATGGTCCGCGGCAGTCACCAGTTCGGCGTTGGCGGAGCGGTCGCGATGTCGGACTGGCAGACGGAGTCGAACGTTCGCTCGATGGGGCCGATGTCGTTCAGCGGTGGCGCCACTGGTCTGCCACTCGCCGACTTTCTCCTCGGGCGTGTATTCGAGTTCCGGGAGGCGACACCGTTCCGCCAGGACATCAAGCAACCCTACTTCGCGCTCTACGCGCAGGACACCTGGCGCATGTCGCCGAACGTCACGGTCAACTACGGGCTGCGGTGGGAACCGTGGTTCCCGCAGGACAGCGTCGACCAGGCGGTCTACACCTTCGATGTCGATCGGATGTGGAACAACACGCGCAGCACGGTCTACCCCCAGGCGCCGGCGGGCCTCTACTATCCGGGCGATCCCGGGTTCCCCGGCAATTCCGGCATGAACATCGTCTGGTCGAATCTCGCGCCGCGTGTCGGTGTGGCGTGGGATCCGCGCGGCGATGGCCGTACCTCAGTGCGCGCGGGGTACGGATTGACCGGCGACTTCGTGACCGGGCAGTTCTTCTTCGATTCCCGCTCGGCGCCGCCGTTTGGTCTCGAGCAGCGGCTCACGAACACGCGCCTCGACGATCCGTGGGGTGCTGTTGGCCGCGTGAACCCTTATCCCGTCCCGCTCGGCGGGGATGACTATCCGTACAGCGCCGCCTTGTACTCGTTGTTCATCTCGATGCCCACCGACATCAAGACGACACGCAATCACGCGTGGAACGTAGCGTTCCAGCGGCAGGTCGGCGACAACACGGCGTTTTCAGCGACCTACATGGGCAATCGCATGACCAACATGTGGGGCGTTGTCGACGGCAACCCCGGCGTGATCCCGGCGGGTGCATCGGCGACCGGCCCGTGCACGCTTCGACTGCCGACGGGCGGCACGCAGTCGTTCGCGAACTGTTCGACGGCGCCGCTGGATCTCCGTCGAGAGTTGAGCCAGGTGAATCCGCCGGTGGGCCAGTACTACGGCTACCTCGATTGGATCACCGATGCGGGATGGCAGAACTACCACGGGCTGCTGCTGTCGGTGCAGCGGCGTTCGGTTGGCGGCATCACGACGAGCGCCAACTACACCATCTCGACCTGCGAAGGTTTGATCAGCCAGGGACAGGCGCCGCTGAACGTCGCGACCGGATACATGGTGCCCGTCTCGTTGATCAACCCGCCATCGGACGCCGAACGCGACGCGATCTTCGACTCAGACAAGGGGCGATGCGCCACGTGGCGGAAGCACATCTTCAATCTCAGTGCGAGTGTCGAGACACCACAGTTCGACAATGCCACGGTGCGTGCGCTCGCCTCCGGCTGGCGGCTCTCGGGAATCTATCGTGCGAATTCAGGTGCGCCGCTGACGGTCTTCACTGGAACCGATCGCGCGCTGTCGGGAATCCAGGCGACGACGCAGCGGGCGAACCAGGTGCTGGACGACCCGTATGGCGACGGGACGATCAACAACTGGCTCAACCCGTTGGCGTTCCAGCAACCGGCACTCGGCACGTATGGCAACTCGGTACGCAATGCGTACGACGGCCCGGGGCGGCAAGTCGTCGACCTGTCGCTCGTGCGGTCATTCCGGTTTGGCAACAATCATCGTCTCGAGGCGCGCGTCGAGGCGTTCAATGCGTTCAACTGGTTCCTGCTGGAGAACCCGAATACGACGCTGTCGGCTGCGACGTTCGGGCGCATCACGGCATCGGGCGATCCGAGGATCATGCAGTTTGCGGTGAAGTACGACTTTTAGCAGCCGAAGACGTGTCAACGCCCAAATTCCAACTCCCAACTCCCAAGGCGCCTGGTTGTGTTGGGAGTTGGAGGTTGGGGAGTTGGGAATTGGAGAGCCTGAAGGTATGAAGGCAGCCCTCGTTGTGGTCCTCGCGATCCTGGTGAGCAGCACGCTCGCTGCTCAATGGCTCAAGCAACCGACGAGCGGGATTCCCCGTACTCCTGAAGGCAAGCCGAACCTGACGGCGCCTGCCCCGCGGGCGCCGGATGGCCGGCCCGACCTGTCCGGGCTGTGGCTGAAGGTGTCGCCAAAGTACGCGCGCAACGTCGCGGCCGATCTCAAGCCTGACGAGATCCAGCCGTGGGTGCGCGACGTGGTCGAACGGCGTCGCGAAGACCTCGGGAAGGACGGCATGCAGGTGCGCTGTCTGCCGCTCGGTCCAGCCTACGCCACATCCGGTGACAGCACTGGATCGGAGATGACGCGCATCGTCCAGACACCGCAACTCATCGTGATGCTCAATCCCGATCTCACGTACCGCCAGATCTGGCTGGATGGCCGCACGCTCGAATCAGAGCCGAACCCGTCGTGGATGGGGTATTCAGTCGGACGCTGTGAGGGCGACACGCTGGTCGTTGAGAGCTACGGCTTCCATGCGGGCACATGGCTCGATCGCACCGGCTATCCGCACAGCGAGCGCCTGCGCCTGACCGAACGGTACCGCCGTCCGCGTTTTGGCGCGCTCGAGATCGAAGTGACGTTCTCCGATCCCAATGCGTACACCAGGCCCTGGACCGTGAATGTTGGCGCCGAGTACGCCGCCGACACCGAGATGCTCGAGTGGGTGTGCAACGAGGGCGCGAACAGGAGCCTGGTGCACTGGGTCGGCACCGCAGAGGACGAACGGCGCAATGAAGTCAAAGTGGCGCCGGAGATTCTCTCGCGTTATGTCGGCACGTACGTCGAACAGCCGCCGTATTGGAGGAGTGCGCAGATCGCCGTATCGCCGCAGGCCGCCAGTCGCACGTTGCACATCACGGTGGAAAGCGGCAGGTTGGTCGGGGACATGGACGGGCGCGGCAAGCAGTTGCTCATCGCGATGTCCGAGAACGAGTTCACCGGGCTCTACGGTCTCGGTGTCCAGTTCATCGAGGGCGGGCTATTCGTGAAACACGTCTCAGGGAACTACCGCTTCGCGCGCCAGTAATCCGTTGGCAATGGTGATCGGCAATCAACGATCGCCAATCACCAATCACCAACGAATCAACAATCAGAGATCAGAAAATCATCAATCGAGTTATTTCCACGCTACCCGCAGCGGCTTGCCGATCATCATCGCGGGATTGGCCCCTTTGCGCGGGCTGTACTTCTGCGCGCCGCCGTTGTCGACTTCGGCAACGTAGACGTTGCCGTCCTGGTCCACGCTGAAGCCGTGCACGCCCCACATGCCGCCGGGGAAGTCACCCCACGTGCCCCATGCGTACATGAAGTTCCCATTGAGGTCGTACTTCAGCATCTTGTTCGTGCCGCGATCCGCAGCCCACAGGTAACCGTCGCTGAAGATGTGGAACAGGTGAATGTCCGCCGGGGCCGCACCGAATGACCACTCGCGGAGGAACTTGCCGTTCTCGTCGAAGACCTGCGCACGCCGGTTGCCGCGATCGTTGACGAAGACCTGGCGCGTCTTCGGATCGACGGCGATGCCGTGGACGTTGTTGAAGTAGCCCGGCCGCGTCTCCTTGCCGGCCTCGCCCTTCTGGCCCCACGCCGTGAGGTACTTGCCGTCCTTGTCGAACTTCACGACGCGCGTGCCGTTGTAGCCGTCGGCGACGACGAAGCTGCCGTCGGGGAACCAGTCCATGAACGTCGGGCGGTTGAAGTGCTTGTCGTCGGCTCCGGGCTCACCGTAGGTGCCGATCGTCATGACCTTCGTCTTGCCGTCGTTGGTGAACTTGTAGACGACGTGCTTGTGGTCGTCGACGATCCAGACGTGCTTCTGCGGATCGTAGGGGCTGATCGCCACGAAGTGCGGCCGCTGCAGGATCGAGTCGTACTGATTCCACGAGTCGATCAGGTTGCCCTGACCGTCGAAGATCATGATGCAGTGTTCCCAGCGGGCATCGACGCCGAACTTGTTGCCGGCTTTCTCCCACGCCTGCATCCCGCCTTCGGCAGGCTGTCCGGTGCCGCCATTTCCCGGGGGGCTTGCGGTCGTCGCGTCGCGCCAGGGAAGGCGTCCGATCGGGAACACGAGGCCCGGCCCGAGATCCGTCAGGCGCATGCCTTTGGGGCGGCCGAGATTCGGCAGCTCACCGCGCTGGAGGACGAAGATGCGATTCGGGCTTTCGGCGAAGACGCTCTGTCCTGCGCCGAACGTCCAGCCCTCGTGCCCCTTGATCGTCGAGAGGTCCTTGGGCCAATCGGCGACGACATCGTAGGGACCGAAGATGTCCTGGCCACCTTTCTCGCCCGGCACGGCGGCGAAGCGTGTCGGGGCATTCGCCGACTGACCGCTGACGATCCGGCTGTCAGGCAGGTAAACGACAGCGAGAGCAATGATGAATCCGGTGACGAACATGGCGACGCGTCCAGGCATACCGTCCTCCTCCAGCGAATCGATCCCGCTCGGGCGACGCAGATGTTAGCCTATGAGCCATTCCGATGGGAGTGCTCGCCCCGTACCTGCAGAGTGTCGCGCGAATCGTCTTCGGCTTCCTCGTGCTGCGTCATGGGATGGAGCAGGTCCTGGGCTATCCCGAGGCCAGTCACGCGCAGCGGGTGTCTTTCGAAGGAATTCTCGAGCTGATCGCCCTTCCCGCTGGGCTCCTGACCATGCTCGGTCTGTATACCAGGCAGGTCGGCCTCGTGCTCGCGGTGTTGTATTTCATTCTTTTCTTTCTCGGCCCGCTCCAGATCGGCCCATACACGCATCGCAACGGTGGTGATCCCATCCTGCTGAACGCGTTCTTTTTTCTCTACCTCTCGGTCGCGGGCGGTGGCGCATGGAGCGTGGATCGACTGCGCGGCACCGCGTCGATCGACAAGCGGTGGGAACCGATTGCGCTCGGTGTGCTGAGGATCGCGGCCGCGTGCCTGTTCCTGATGCACGGCCTCGAGAAGATTTTCGGGGTCGGCGGCGGCCGAATCGATCGCGACATCATGACCATCCGGGGTTTCGCAGGCTGGCTCGAGATCGTCGGCGGACCGCTCTTCGCGCTCGGACTCTTCACGCGACCGGTCGCATTCATCCTCTCCGGTGAGATGGCCGTGGCTTACTTCAGGTCGTGGGCGCCGAGAGGGTTCTGGCGCAGCTTCGAGCAAGCGGGCATGGAAGCGTCGATTCTGTTCTGTTTCCTGTTTCTGTTCTTCTGGGCCGCAGGCCCTGGCGCCTGGAGCCTCGATGCATGGCGAGGGAGAAAGCGATGAAGAACCGCGGTGACTCTCTGATGAAAGACCGCCGTGACTCTCTGATGAAAAACCGCCGTGACTTTCTCAAGAGTGCCGCGGTCACTGGTGCGGCCGCGCTCGTGCCCGGCAACGACGCACTCGATCCGTCGCAGGCTGGTCTAAAGACCCGCCCCTACGGGAGCGGTAGAGGCGCGTCTTTAGACGCGCCTGGACAAGGGGCCGCACCCGTCGCGCCGCGCGAGGTCGATCCTCCTGAAGGCGGCGAAGTCATCACCACGGATCGTCCGGGCGGCGACTTCATGGTCGACGTGCTGAAGACACTCGACTTCGAGTTCGTCGCGTCGAATCCCGGCTCGAGCTTCCGCGGCATCCACGAATCGATCATCAACTACGGCGGCAACGCGAAACCCGAGTTCATCACCTGCTGTCACGAAGAGTCCGCCGTGGCGATGGCTCACGGCTACTTCAAGGCCGAGGGCAAGCCGATGGCGGTGCTGTGTCACGGCACGGTCGGCATGCAGCACGCGGCGATGGCGATCTACAACGCGTACTGCGATCGCGTGCCGGTCTACCTGCTTGCGGGCAATTCTCTTGACGCGACCTTGCGCAGGCCTGGCGTCGAGTGGGCGCACAGCGTGCAGGACGCCGCGGTGATGGTCCGTGACTTCATCAAGTGGGACGATCTGCCGATCTCGCTGCCGCACTTCGCCGAGTCGGCGATGCGCGCTTACAAGATCGCGATGACGCCGCCGATGATGCCGGTGCTGCTCGTCCTCGATGGCGGACTGCAGGAGGATCCGATCTCGGCCGAGGTCACGTCGCGTCTCCGGATTCCAAAGCTGACGCGTGCCACGCCGCCGCAGGGTGATTCCGGCGCCGTGGCCGAAGCGGCGCAGCTCCTCGTCAACGCACGCAACCCGGTGATCGTTGCCGATCGCGCGGCACGCACACCCGCCGGCATCCAGAAGCTCGTCGAACTGGCCGAGGCGCTGCAGGCGCCGGTCATCGATCAGGGCGGGCGCATGAACTTCCCGTCGCGCCATCCGCTCAATCAGAGCGGCACCGCGCGTCAATTGATCGCCGATGCCGACGTCGTCCTGGGTCTCGAGTTGACCGATTTCTGGGGAACCGTCAGCACGGTGCGCGACGGACTTACGCGGACGTCGAGATCGGTCGTCAAGCCGGGCACGAAGCTGATTAGCATCACCGCGCTCGATCTGGCGACGAAGGGAAACTACCAGGACTTCCAGCGCTATCCCGAGGTGGACGTCGCAATGGCGGCCGACGCCGAAGCGACGCTGCCCGCGTTAACCGAAGCCTGCAAACGACTGATTACTGCTGACAAGCGGACGGCGTTCCAGGAACGAGGCAAGAAGCTTGCTGACGCCCACACCGCTGCGCTCGAGCGTGCGCGTGCCGAGGCGTCGTTCGCGTGGGACTCGAGCCCGATCAGCACCGCTCGATTGACGATGGAGCTGTGGTCGCAGATCAAGAAAGAGGACTGGTCGCTCGTGGCCGAGAGCGGCATCATGAGCGACTGGACCGCGAGGCTCTGGAATCGCGACAAGCACTATCAGTCGCTCGGCGGATCGGGCGGCGCGGGAGTGGGATACGGTGCGCCCGCGGCAGTGGGAGCAGCGCTCGCCAACAAGAAGCACGGCCGGTTGTCGGTGACGATTCAGGGCGACGGCGACTTCATGTACGCGCCGGGCGTGTGGTGGACCGCAGCGCATCATCGGATTCCGTTGCTCGCGGTCATGCACAACAACCGCGCGTATCACCAGGAGGTCATGCACGTGCAGCGGATGGCGAACCGGCACAATCGCGGCATCACGCGCGCGCACATCGGGACGACGATCGAGGATCCGAACATCGACTTCGCAAAGATCGCGCAGGGCATGGGCGTCCACGCGCAGGGACCGATCACGAACCCGAACGATCTGGCGCCTGCCATCACACGAGCCCTGGAGGTCGTCAAACGCGGTGAGCCGTCGCTGATCGATGTCGTGACGCAGCCGCGGTAAAGGAGTTCCCGGAGATGCCGGAGGGCACGGCTAACCACGGAGGCACGGAGTCACGGAGATTTAACAACGCGGAGATCGCAGGGATCGCAGGGGTCCGAGTGGCGCCGGGCCGAATGGCCCGGCCGGTGGATCGCGCGAGCCTTCTGCGTAAGTGTCATTTGACGGCGCTTGGACACTTACGCAAGCGGCGTCGCGCGATTCCCGCCGCGCTATGCGCGGGCCACCCGGACGGAGACGAAATCACAAGCGCAAGCTCTGCGATCCCCGCGATCCCTGCGTTTGACTTGAACCTCCGTGTCCCCGTGACTCCGTGGTGATCCGAGTCCTCCGTGATCTCCGTGGGCTCCGTTGTGGCGAGGAAGAACGAATGAGACTGCTAGCCATTGCAACCATAGTGATCGCGCTCGCACCGTTCGCTCGCGCGCAGAACCAGGCGCCAGCGCCGCAGTCCGCATCGACCGCGCCCGCAGGAAACGCCGAAGCAGGGAAGAAGCTGTTCGTGAGCTACGGCTGCTATCAGTGCCACGGCCGTGAGGCGCAGGGATCGAGCGCGACCGGACCACGACTCGGGCCGCGGCCGATCGCGTTCACGGCATTCACTCGCTATGTACGTCGCCCGACAGGGCAGATGCCGCCGTACACCGCGAAGGTCGTGTCGGACGCGGACATGGCCAACATCTATGCCTACGTGCAGTCGCGGACGCCACCCCCCGCGGTGCAGTCGATTCCGCTCTTGCGCGAGCCATGATGTCGGACGGGATCGCTCGGGACATCCAATTCGCCGTCCGCGCCCTGCGCCGTAGTCCGGCGTTCACGCTGACCGCGGTGCTCATGCTGGCGCTGGGCATCGGCGTCAACGCGATGGTGTTCACCGTCACGAGCGCCGTGCTCTTCAACGGCTTCCCGCTCGTCAAGGACAACGATCGGATCGTCTACGTCACGACCGGCGTCGGCTGCTGCCTGTCGTATCCCGACTTCCTCGACTGGCGCGCCCAGGCGACGTCGTTCGCCGGGATGGAAATGGTGCACGGCCTCGATCGGGCAGTGCGTGACGAGAACGATTTTCTCCAGCGGCGGACGGTCACTGAAGTCACGGCGGGCACATTCCGGCTGGCCGGCCAGCAGCCGATCCTCGGCCGCGACTTCCTGCCATCGGACGAAGCTCCAGGCGCCGCTCCCGTCGCGATCCTGCGCTACGAGTTCTGGCAACGCCAGTACGCCGGGCAAGCCGACGTCGTCGGCCGCACGATTCGGATCGACAACGTGCCCACGACGATCGTCGGCGTGATGCCGCGTGGGTTCGCGTTTCCGCAGAACGAGGTGCTGTGGATACCGATGGTGCCGTCACCCGCGCTGACGGACCGCGGCGACCGGAACGCCGGCTGGTTCGCGTTCGGCCGGCTCGCGGACGATGCCACGATGGAGAGCGCCCGAGTCGAGATGGAGGCGATTGGCCGCCGCCTTGGCGATGCCTATCCAGCAACCAACCAGGGCCGCAATCTCATCCCACAGCTGTACAACTTCCGCGAGTTCTTCATCGGACGCAACGCAACGCTGATCTACCAGGCGATGCTGGGCGCGGTCAGCTTCGTGCTGCTGATCGCGTGCGCCAACCTGGCGAATCTCCTGCTCGCTCGGGCACTCGGCCGGTCGCGCGAGATCTCCGTGCGCCTCGCGCTTGGCGCCGGGCGATGGCGAATCGTGCGGCAGCTCCTGGTCGAGAGCGCGCTGCTGTCGACGGCGGGCGGGTTGTGCGGGTGGTGGTTGGCCCAGTTCGGGTTGCGTATCTACACGTTGTGGGCGAGCGGGCCGAGTGTGTCGGATGCGATCATCAGCACGTGGTTCGACGGCATGCTCGACTACACGATGGACTATCGCGTGTTCGTGTATCTGGTCGCCATCTCGATCGCCAGCGGCATCCTTTTCGGGCTGGCACCCGCCGCCAGGCTGGGCAGGCTCGACGTCAACGGCGCGTTGAAAGACGCCACGCGTGGATCGACCGGGAGCAAGGGCGGAAAGCGTCTCTCCGGACTGCTCGTTGTCGCCGAAGTCGCGTTAGCCGTCGTCCTGCTCGCCGGAGCGGGAGTGATGGTCCGCAGCTTCCTGAAGATCTATCTGGCTGATCTCGGTGTCCAGGCGGAGAACTTGCTCGTCACGCGAGTCACGCTGCCGCCGTCTCGCTACGCCGACGCGGAGTCGCGAGTCGCGTTCTTCGAGCGTCTCAGCGCGCGTGTTGCATCGACGCCTGGTGTGGAGTCGGTTGCGCTCGGCAACACGATTCCCACCGACCGCCTGCGCCGCGTCGCCTACGAAGTGGCTGGCGCGCCATCTGCCGTCGGAGCCGTTGACGATCAGCAACTCCCGACTGTCTCGACGTTCGTCGCGGGCCCTTCGTACTTCGCGACCGTTGGCGCCCGGTTGTTTGCGGGCCGAGAGTTCACGGCGTTCGACGGCCCCTCGGCTCAGCCTGTTGCTGTGGTCAACGAGCGATTTGCCAGCACCACGTGGCCCGGAGAAAACGCTGTTGGCAAGCAGTTGCGCCTCATGCCCGGCACGTCGGGCGAGTGGATGACCGTCGTCGGGATCGTGGGGAACATCGCGCAGAACGATCGCAGCCGACAGACGCTCGATCCCGTTGTCTACGTGCCGTTCGAGCAGTCGCCCGGCGGATCGATGGCCGTGTTCGCGAGAACGCGCGTGCCGCCGTCGACGCTGGTCACCGACGTTCGCCGAGAGATCGCTGCGATGGACGTCGACCTGATTCCGTCGCAGCCGCAAGCGCTGACCGAGATCCTCGCTGAGAGTTACCAGTACCGCGGCATCAGTGGGGCGATGTTCCTCCTCTGCGCGGCGATCGCGCTGCTGCTCGCGTCGATTGGGCTCTATGCCGTGGTCATGCACTCGGTCACGCAGCGCACGCAGGAGATCGGGTTGCGCATCGCCATCGGTGCGACGGCGGGCGACATTCGCTGGCTGGTGTTTCGTGAAGGAGTGCTGACGGTCGGTGTCGGCCTGGCGATCGGCGCGGTGGTCTCGCTCTTCGTCAATCGCCTGCTGGTGTCATCGCTCGTGCAGGTGTCGCCGGCGGATCCCGGGACCTACGCAGTGGTGTGCGCGGTGCTGATGCTGTCTATGGCTCTCGGCTGCTGGCTACCCGCGCGTCGAGCGATGAGACTCGATCCAGTCATCGCGCTTCAACAGCAGTAGCGCCGGGTCCGAAGAACAGGACCCGGCCTACGGCAGCGTAGGGCGGGTCTTGCTTTAGAGACCCGCCAAACTAATACCCGAACACGTAGACGGCGCCGGATTCGCTGACCGAGTTGTCCGCCTGATTGCCGCCGGCGCCCTTCGATCCGCCATCCTCCGCATGCGCTGACGCGACGATCGTGCGCCCGTCGCGGCTCACCGCCACTGAACCACCGAACTCGTCGTATTTCTCGGCGTTCGAGCTTTTCACGTAGTAGCGCTGGCTCCACGTCGTGCCGGTGCGCGCGAAGACGTAGATCGCGCCAGACTCCGGGGCGTCGTCGTCATCCTGCTTGCCGTTGATGCCTTTGCCTGAACTGTCCTCGAGCGACGAGTTCAGGATGGCGGTGTTCCCATCGCCGCTCAATGCTGCGCGCGAGCCGAACCAGTCATTGGGCCCGGTGTTGGAGGGCTTCAGGAACGCCTGCTGCGTCCACGTGCCTCCGCTCCGCACGAACACGTATGCGGCACCTGTGGAGATGTCGTCCGCGCGATCGTTGTCACATCCCGGCGGGTTGACACCAGTCGCCTTGCAATCTTCGTCGAGCGAGCTCGCCAGCAGCGTATTCCCATCGTCGCTCAACACGACGTTGACGCCGAACGAGTCGCCGCCTTCGGCGTTGGAGGCGTGGATGTAGGTCTGCTGTGCCCACGTGGTGCCCGTGCGGCCGAAGATGTAGACGGCGCCCGCGCCACGGCGCATGTTGTCCGGTGGGCCATCGATCCCGCGCGCCGATCCTCCCTCGTCGTAACTGCCCACCGCGAGTGTGTTGCCGTCGGCGTTGAGCGAAACGCTGTAGCCGAACAGGTCAGCCGCGTCCGGGTTGCCGGCCTTGATGTACGCCTGCTGTGCCCAGGCATTCCCGGTGAGTGCGAAGACGTATACGGCGCCAGCAGACGTCGCGGAGTTGTCTGCCTGGTTCCCGTTGATGCCGGAGGCGCCGCTGTCCTCGCTGATGGCGCCAAGCGCCAGGGTGCGTCCGTCGTCGCTGAGCGTCAGCGACACGGCGAACTGATCGCCATCGCCGAAGCTGTCGGCAGTGGCGCCCGCTTCGCCCGTGTTGGATGCCTTGATGTAGGCGCGCTGCGTCCACGCCGTGCCAGTGCGGGTGAAGACGTATGCCGCGCCCGCCTGCGGGATCGAGTGGTCGTCCTGGTTGCTGTTGACGCCGGTGGACTTGCTCGCTTCGCCGTAGGCCGAGACGGCCAATGTGCTGCCGTCGGCGCTCAACGCAACGACGTGCCCGAACTCCGCGCCCATCTGTGGATTCGATGGCTTGACGTAGGCCTGCTGCGTCCATCCTGCGCCATTCCGCACGAAGACATACACCGCGCCGGAGCCGTACATCGAGTTGTCGTTCTGGTTGCCGTTGATTCCCTTCGCGCCGCTGCTCTCGTGCGGCGCTCCGACCGCCATGGTGTTCCCGTCGCTGCTGATGGCCACGCCCCATCCGGCATGGCCGTCGAGCACGCCGCCGCACCCGAAATGGTCCTCGACGTCCGGATTCGACGCCTTGAGGTAGGCGATCTGCTTCAGCTGAGCGGTGCTGATCGTCCCGGAGGGCGGTGCGGCCTGACGTCCGGCGAGCATCGAGCCACCCGCAATCACCACGAACACCGCACCAGTGACGGCACTCAACTTGACGGACATCGCGCCTCCAGGCTCCATGGACGGGCACACGTGCGCCCGGGGGAACCCCGAGAATCTCTCACTGGCGCGACGCGCTGTCAAATCCGCCCCTCGAATAAGTCGAGCGGAACAGGCTCGCATTGCCGGAGGCGATGGGGATGGGTATAGTCGGCGGTGCTATGACACAGAGGTCGAGGCACTCATTTGCAGGCGTTGCCGTGTTGGCCATCGTATGGCTCTCGGCCGTGGTGATCACCAGCGGGCAGGCGGCATCGAACGCTGCCGCGCCGCCGATGGCCGAGACGGTCTTCAAGAACGTGCAGGTGCTGAAGGGCATCCCCGTGAACGAGTTCATGGGGACGATGGGCATCTTCTCGGCGGCGCTTGGCATGTCGTGCGAAGACTGCCATGCGGCTGGCGATGCTGACTGGTCGGTGTATGCGACCGACAGCCCCAGGAAGCAGATGGCGCGCGTGATGATCACGATGATGGCGACCATCAACAAGACGCACTTCCGCGGACGGCAGGTGGTGACCTGCTACACGTGCCATCGCGGCACCGCGCGCCCGCGTTCCATCGCCGATCTGGCCGATCTCTACGGCTCCGTCGCATCCGATCCGAACACCATCTTCGAGCAGGTGCCGAACGCGCCGAAGGCCGACGAGATCCTCGACAAATACATTCAGGCGATCGGTGGGGCGCAGCGCGTGGCCGCCTTGAAAAGTTACGTGGCGAAGGGGACCAATGCCGGGTACGGTCCCGAGAACGAGCCGCGCCCGTTCGAGATCTACTCGCGGCCCAACCAGCGGACGATGATCATCCGCACGTCAGGTGGCGACAGCACGACGACCTACGACGGCACGTCGGCCTGGATCGCCGCGCCATTCCGCCCGGTTGCCGTGCTCGCGCTCAGCCCCCAGGAGGTCGATGGGCTGAAGCTCGAGGCCGACCTGGCGCTGCCGTCGGGTATCAAGACGGCGCTGACGAACTGGCGCGTCGGTCTCGCAACGGTCATCAACGACAAGGAAGTCCAGGTCGTCCAGGGGACCACGGCACGCGGCTCGACGGCGACGCTCTATTTCGATGCCGAGACCGGGCTGCTCGTGCGCCACGTTCGCTACAACGACTCGCCCGTCGGGCGTATCTCGCGGCAGACTGACTACTCCGACTATCGTGAGGTGGCTGGCGTGAAGGTGCCGTTCAAGTGGACGGACACGTGGCTGGATGGACGCGATATCGTGGAGCTGACCGACGTGCAGCCGAACGTGAATATCGACGCTGCCCGGTTCGCGAAGCCGGCGGCGCCGGTCGCGAAGAAGTAGTCCACCGTCCTCGGTCTCCGGTCATGACTGGAGACTGTGGACCGGGGACCGTGGACTATCTCTTTCCCCCCACTCCCAGATATTGTGTCTTGATCTCCTCGTTCTTCCACAACGCCTCTGGCGCTGAGGAATGGACGATCGCGCCCTGGTGCATGACGTGTGTGACGTTCGCCACGTCTACTGCGAATGCGGCGTTCTGCTCGACGAGAAGAACCGAGATGCCGTCCTTGCGTAACTGACGAATCAGCTGGCCGACTTCGGAAACGACCGCGGGCGCCAGTCCCTCGGTCGGTTCGTCCATCACGAGGAGCGTCGGGTTCGCGACGAGCGCTCGCGCGATCGCCAGCATCTGCTGTTCACCGCCGCTCAGCTCGGCGCCGCCGTTATGGCGTCGCTCGGCGAGGCGTGGAAAGAGCGCGAACACACGCTCGATACTCCACGGCGTCCCCGACTTCGCGGCACGAACGGCGATCTGAAGATTCTCGTGAACCGTCAGCGAGACGAAGATGCGTCGCCCCTGTGGCACGAGACTGATTCCAGCCTCGCTGATTCGATGGGCGGGCAGCCGAGTGACGTCAACGCCTTCGATGACGATGCGCCCGCGTCGTGCCGGCGTGAGCCCGGTCAGCGATCGACAGAGTGTCGTCTTACCCACGCCGTTGCGACCGAGAACGGCCGTGACCTGGCCGCGCTCGGCGCGCAGCGTCGTGCCCTGCAGCACATGGCTGTCACCGTAGTAGGTGTGGACGTCGAGGATCTCCAGCATGGCTCAGTGAGTGCCCCCGACCGCGCCGAGATACGCCTGCTGGACGAGATCGTTCGAGCTCACTTCGTCGCGCGTGCCGTCGGCCAGCACGCGTCCCTGATGCAGCACGGTGACGCGCTCGGCGAACGAGAACGCGACGTCCATGTCGTGCTCAATCAGCAGCACGGCGATCGATCGGTCGAGCCGTTCGATCAGCTCGCGCATCGCGACACGCTCGGGCGCGGACAGTCCCGCCATGGGCTCATCGAGCAACAGGAGCCGCGGCCGTCCCGCGAGCGCGAGCGCCACGTCGAGCCGGCGCCGCGCGCCGTACGAGATGTGCCGGGCCTGCTCGCCCGCGAGGCTCGCGAGCTCGAATTGCTCCAGGAGCCGAGCGGCCCGATCCGTGAACGCGGCATGCGATGAGAGCGGCCGGAACATCGCAAATCGCTTCGGGTCCTGCGCCGTGCACGCGAGCAGCACGTTCTCCGTCACGGTGAGCTCAGGGAACAACCTGGTGATCTGAAACGTCCGCGAGATCCCGAGCGCCGCACGCTGATGCGGCTTGAGCCTGGAGATGTCTCGCCCCTCGAGCACGATGGTTCCTGCGGTTGGCGCGAACTCGCCGCTGATGACGTTGAACAGCGTCGTCTTGCCCGCGCCATTCGGTCCGATCACCGCGTGACGCGCGCCCGGTTGCACCGACAGCGTCACATCATCAACCGCCTTGAGCCCGCCGAAATGCCGCGAGACGCGTTCGAGTTGCAGGCACGGCGCGCCCACTGAGCTAGCGGGCATAGAGCGGTTCACTCAAGTAGCGGGCGGGGTCGAACGTCCAGAACTGGCCGACCCTGGGAAAAGTGTCGATGACCGTGTTCTGCAACTGGCCGTTCACGCGCTCGACGCGGCGGATGTAGACGTTCTCGATCGGGTTGCCGTACTCGTCAAGCTCCACCGGGCCACGGGGAAGGCCTTCAGGCTTCACTCGTCGCAGCGCATCGACCAGCGCCTGGCGGTCTTCGACGCGTCCGTCGATGGCGTTGATGGCTGCGATGAGCCACTTGCCGCCGGTGTACATGCTTTCCGAGTAGTAGCTCGGCACCTTTTTGTAGCGGGTGCGATACGTGTCCGCGAAGGTCTTGTTCGCTGGTGTGTCGAGCGCGGCGCTGTAGTGCAGTGCCGTCACAGTCCCGAGGGCTTCGTCGCCCATGAACGGCAGCACGTGCTCGTCGGTCGTCGTCCCGCCGCCGATCAACGTCACGCGGCCCTTCAGGCCGAACTCCTGGTACTGGCGCATGAACTGAAGTGCTGAGCGGCCGAGCAGGAGAGCGTAGACGGCGTCCACGTCGCGAGGAATCTGCGCGAGGTACGGCGCGAAGTCGTGGACGGAGATGGGCACCCAGATCTTCTGGCGGATCTGGCCGCCTTGTGCAACGAACGTCCGCTCGAAGCCGCCAACCGACTCCCAGCCGAACGCGTAGTCGAGGGCGATCGTGACCACCGATCGGACGCCGAGCTTCTGATACGCGTACTCGCCGAATGCGTGATTGGGCTGACTGCCGCTCCATCCGGTGCGGACGATCCACTCGCTTCGCCGCCGCTGCGTCAGGTCGTCGGCTGACACCACGGGGTAGACCATCGGGATCTTCATCGAGGTGATGTACGGTGCGAGCGCGTAGCCAGTGGAGGAGAGCAGGGCTCCGGCCATGACGTGAACTTCGTCGCGCTCGACCAGCTTGCGTGCCTTCGTCAGGCCGACTGCGGGGATCGCTTCGTCGTCTTCCACGATGAGCTCGATCTTCCGGCCGCCCGCGCGGTAGCCGATCTCGTCGAGATACATCAGGAAGCCGTTCAGGATGTCGCGGCCGTTCTGCGCGTTGCCGCCAGAGAGCGGCACCATGAAGCCGATCTTGATCGGTGTCTGCGGCGTCCCCGTCTGCGCAGCAATGAGCGTCGCCGCGGCGATGAGCGCGACGATTGCGACGACCACGCTGGTCCGCCTAAAGGCGGACACTACGTGGCCTTTCGCTTTCCGAGATTCCATAGCCCTTGCGGCGCCCAGAGTATCGTGACGATGTAGACGATGCCAAGGATGAGAAGCCATCGCGCTGTGTAGGCACTCATCACGTTCTTCAGGATCACGATCGCGCCTGCGCCAATCACCGGACCTACGAGCGTCGCTGGTCCACCCAGCGTGACCATCAGGAAGAGCTCCGACGACGCCGTGAGATCCAGATACGTGGGACTGACGAAGCCGTTGTAGTAGGCCCACATGATGCCGGCAACGCTCGCGAACGCACCGGCGCAGACGTAGCTCAGATAGCCGTGCAGCCACGTGTTGAACCCCAGGCTGCGCATGCGCGGCTCGTGCTCACGAATGCCCTGCAGCGTGAGCCCAAACGGCGAGCGCACGAACAGCGTCATCAGGAGAGCTGATATCGCGAAGACCAGCAGCGCGACGTAGTAGAAGGGAAGCGGACCCGATGCCGGCAGGCCGATGAGCCCTTCGAGCCGCGGAATGCCGGAGATGCCGTTGTCCCCTCCGGTCACGGGAATCCACCGGAAGCTGAGCCCCCACAGCACCATCCCGAGAGCCATCGTGATCATCAGGAAGTACACGTCGCGGACGTGCGAGACGATCAGGCCGAACAGCGCTGCGAGCAGCGTCCCGGCGAGGAAGCCTCCCGCAATCGACGCCCACACGCCGGCGTGATACGTCGTCGACAGCACTCCCACGCCATACGCAGCGACGCCAAAGAAGCCCGCGTGACCGAGCGAGGGAAGACCGGTGTATCCAATCAGCAGGTCGAGGCTCATCGCGAGGATGCCGAGGATGACGGCCTGCGTCAGCAGCCCGACCCAGTACGCGGAGAGGAGCGGGGGGCTGAGGATCAGGAACGCCGCAAGCAGCGCGACGACCGGCGTCCTCCACGCACGCGCCGCGCTACGCGCGGCCATAGAGTCCCGTCGGCCTGAGCGCGAGCATCAACACCATCGGCGCAAACAACGTGAAGTACGAGAGCTCGGGGACGAGCGCCTTGCCGAAGTTGTCGATCATCCCGACAACGACTGCGCCGATGAGCGCGCCCTTGAGACTGCCCATGCCGCCGATGATCACGACGACGAAGGCGAGCGGTAGCAGATCGAAGTCCATCCCGGCGTAGCCGCCAAGGATCGGTCCGCCCATCACGCCGCCGAAGGCGGCGAGCGCAGCGCCGACCGCGAAGACGCCACCCGACAGGCGCGCGACGTTGATACCCATCGCAGCGGCGATCTCCGGATCGTCCACCGTAGCGCGGACCCGCGCACCGATCAGTGTCTTGTCATTGATGATCCAGAGTCCGGCTCCGACCAGGGCCGCCACGACGATCACGAACAGGCGATACCACGGGAAGACGATCGCGCCGGCTTCCATCGAGCCAACGAGCCATCGCGGCGTTGCCAGCGTGAATGGATCGCCACCCCAGATCATCAGGGCGGCATCACGGAAGAACAACGCGAAGCCCATCGTCATCATCATCTGCGCCAGTGGTTGTGCCGCGAAGCGGCGCAGGAAGAGACGCTGCATGAGGAAGCCAACCGCGGCGACGACGAGGACGGCGAGGAGGGTTCCGGCGAGCAGGCTCGACGTCCGCGCCGCCACGGTGTAGGCGACGTAGACGCCGAGCATGTAGAAGGAGCCGTGTGCGATGTTGACGATTCGCATCACGCCGAACGCCAGCGTCAGACCGCTGGCGATCAGGAACAGCAGCGCGGCAGAGAAGAGTCCGTTGAGCGATTGGACGATGAAGTAGGTCATCTCTTGGGATTCGGGCCTCGGGATCCGGGACTCGAAGAGCCCTTGACCTTACTCGTTTCCGCGACCACCTTGACGTCCGCCGCCCGCGCCAGCCGGTGCGCCGCCAGGACCGCCGCGACCAGCAGGTGTCGGAAGTGGCGGCTGCGGGCCGAGCACTTTCGTCAGCGCCTGATACGCGCACTGCTCGTCCATGTTGCCGCCGCCGACGCCGATGGCGCCGATCAGATTGCTCTCGACCACGATTGGCAGACCGCCGCCGACGAAGTAGTACGCGAGGCCGGATTCCTTCCCGAGGTCGAGGCGAATCAGGCGTCCGTCCACATCGCTGAAGCGCTGGGCGACGGCGCTCGATGGCGTGCGCGCGTAGAGCGCGGTCTTGGCCTTCATGAGGCCGGTCTCAACGCCGATCGGAAGCACGCCGTCCATCACGTGCGCATCGACGATGTCGCCGTTGGGCGCGAGGACGAAGATCGCGTAGTTGCCCGGACCGCCCTGCTGATTGCGCGCGAAGTCGAGGCATGCGTCGACGATCTGCCTCGCAACGGTCGAACTGATCTGGTTCTTCATCAGCGTCCGCTGCGCCACCTCCTTGGAGACGGTCGCCTTGTCGATCGGAAGGGCGTTCGTGCCCTGGGCCCAGGCGATCGGTGGTGCTGACATGGCTATGACGAACAACGCAGTGGCGACTCGCTTCATAGCGTTCCTCCAGGTCAATTGTTTCCGTGCTCGAGGATGATCTTCATGCGCGCGCCGCTGTCGGAACCGAGCATGCCGATCGCGGCTTTCAGATCGTCGAGCGGCTTCACGTCGCTGACGAGCGGCTCGAGCTTCACCTGGCCGCGCTCGACGAGGCCGATCGACGCCGGGTAGTCCTCGCTCTTGGCGACGCGCGCGTTGATGAGCGCGAGCTCTTTGAAATACAGGTCGTAGAAGGGGAGCGCCCCTTCCTTTGCCGTGATGATGCCGAACAGCAGCAGCCGTCCACCCGATCGAGCCATGTGAATCGCCGATGACAGCGACTGGACGACGCCCGTCGTCTCGATGATCACATCGGCGCCGCGGCCTTCAGTCACCTCTCGTACTCGCGCCACGGCATCGTCGCCACCCGGTATCGTGACGTCCGCGCCAAGTGTTTCGGCGAGCGCGCGCTTGTCGGCGCTGCGCGTGACTCCGATGACGGTTGCGCCTCGTGCTTTCGCGAGCTGCACATGCAGCTGGCCGGTCACGCCGAGGCCGAGAACCACGACGAACTCGCCAGGGAAGATGTCGATCTGACGCTGCGCGTGAAGACAGGTCGTGAGGACCTGGATGAGCGGTGCGACTCGTGTCTCCACAGAGGGAGGCAGCGGGAAAGCGTGGCCAGGCGGAACGGTCACGAACTCGGCGAAGCCGCCGTCCCGATCGCGCCCGACGAGCACGCCGTTCTTGCACAGATGCGTCTGCCCGATCCGGCAGTGAAAGCACGTCCGGCAATAGAGCTGCGGATCGACGATGACGCGGTCGCCGGCACGCAGCGCGCTCGCGCCCGCGTCCACCACTTCACCGGCCATCTCGTGGCCCATGATGCGGGGGTACTTCACTGGGATCGCGCCGTTGAAGATCTTGTAGTCGGTGCCGCAGATTCCGCTGTGCGTCACACGTACGAGCAGCTGGCCCGGCTCGGGCCCCGGCCGCGTCACATCGTCCCGGACCAGTTCTCCGGGAGCCGTTAACAGCATTGCTTTCATCGGTGGGCGATGGCCTCTGGGTTGACCGGGTTGCGTGGCGACCGGCCGCTCAGGACGGCAACGACTTCCTGCGCCGCCTTGACCTGCAGCTCCACGAGCGACTCCTCGGAGTAGAAGCTCGTGTGCGGCGTGATGATCACGTTGTCGCGTCCGAAGAGCGGCGAGGACGGCGGCGGCTCCTGCGTCATCACGTCGAGCGCGGCGCCGGCGATCTGCCCGGAGTCGAGCGCTTCCGCCAGCGCAGCTTCGTCGATGATCGGCCCACGCGCCGTGTTCACGATGTACGCGCCGCGCTTCATCTGACCGAACGTCTCGCGATTGAAGAGGCCTTTCGTCTCCGGCGTGAGCGGCGTGTGCACGGAGATGTAGTCGGATGTCGCCAGCAGCGCCGGCAGATCGACGCGTTCGACGTTCAACTTCGAGAACACCTCTGCCGGGACGAACGGATCGAAGGCCACAACCTTCATCCCGAAGGCCTGTGCCTTGGGAACGACGAGTTGCGGAATCCTGCCGAACCCTGCGAGGCCGAGGACGCTGCCGCGCAGCCGGTGAATCGGCACGACGGCTTTCATCTCCCAGCGTCCGCTGTGCGTGCGCGCGCTGGACGAGGGAATCTTTCGAACGGCGGCGAGCAGCAACGCCATCGCATGGTCGGACACTTCGTCGATGCAGTAGTCCGGCACCTTGGTGACGACAATGCTCGCGGCGGTGGCAGCCTCGATGTCGACGTTGTCGACGCCAATGCCGAACCGCGAGATGACCCGGCACTTCGGCATGTTCCGGATCATGTCCGCCGTGATCTTGGCGTAGGTGACGAGCAGCGCGTCGGACGACGCCGCCGCCGCCACGATCCCGTCAGGCGTCGGCGTATCGGCCATCCGCAGTTCGGCGCCGATCGTCGCGAGGACCTGGCGCGCCGGGTCGAGGTTTGGAAAAACGGAGTCGGAAACTGTGACGTGAAAAGAAGCCATGGTTGTGAGTGTGCTGAGCGCAGTAAGTCTATAAGAAATGGGAGATGGCCTGCGTCCCTAGGCGTCAGGCCAGACCCGTCTCGCGAGCTCCACGACGAGCTGCAACTTCCGCCATTGCTCGTCTTCCGTCAACAGGTTGCCCTCGAGCGATGACGCAAAACCGCACTGCGGGCTGATGGCCAGGTTGTCGAGCGGCACATAACGGCTGGCCTCATCGATGCGGCGAAGAAGCACGTCCGGCGACTCGAGCTGGGGCAGTTTGCTGCTGATCAGGCCGAGGACCACACCCTTGCCAGGCGGGACGAAACGAAGCGGCTCGAACGTTCCCGCACGCTCCGATTCGTACTCCAGCAGAAACAGGTCGACGTCGAGCTCGTTGAACAGCTTCTCGGCGATCGGATCGTAGCCGCCCTCCGCGTACCACTGGCTTCGGCTGTTGCCGCGACAGAGGTGAATGGCCAGCGTCACGCCTTCCCGCCGCGCGCCCGCCAGGCACGCGTTGTCCACGCGGATGGCCTCGTCGAGCGCGACTTCAGGGGACACGCCGATCTCGGTCCTGATGTAGTCGCGCCACTTCGGATCGAGGTAGTAGCTGTAGCGCGGTGCGTCAATCTGCACGTAGGCTACGCCTTCGCTGACGAGTGCCTGAATCTCGGACTTGATGATCGGGACCACGTCCCACAGGAAGTCGGAGTATGTCGGATAGGTCCTGTCGCTCAATCCCTTTCGATAGGCAATCGCCGGGAACTGATTCGCCGTCGGCAGCGTCATTTTGACGTCGCCCAGACTGTGGCGGAGCAGGAAGTCCACTTCATGTTTAGTGAGCCGCTTCGTCTGTTTGATCTTGTCCACCACGAGGCCGGTCAGCTGCGCGAGGGCCGGTCCGCCGGATTTCTGAGTCGACTGTCCCTTCCACGCCCGCGCGATCGAACCGTCGGTGTCGAGTCCGTCAACCGACTCGTAGAAGTCGCCCATGAACTGACTTCGACGCAGTTCGCCGTCGGTGAAGATCCTGAACCCCAGATCCTTCTGACGTTGAAGCGCGCCCAGGATATGCCGGTCCTCGATCGCGCGGAGCTCTTCGCGGCTCAGTGCCGAGTTCTTGCGCGCGGCGAGCAGTTCTTGCGGACGGAGAAAGCTTCCGACGTTGTCGGCCCGATAACGGGGTCTCATGTGCAGTGTCCTCTTTAAATGACCCCCGACCCCATTACCGGAATGCGGCCTTCGCCTTGCGATCTTCTTCGGCCTTCACGCTGGGTCCAAAGAGCATCTCGAAGAAGCCCTCCTTGACCAGCCGCGCGACGATGCTGTTGTCGATCACGGTACGAAAATCAAACGTCTTCATCTGCGCTACCAGCTTCGCATCACTTTGCTGATCGATCACCGCCTGAAGCGCCGGCGCCAGCACGTATGGCACGCGCTCCAGGACGTTCGCTTTGGCGTAGCCGTCGTAGAGGCGTCCGACGTCTGCGTCCGTCTGCTTGTCGTAGACCTGGTAGGCCTTCACCGCAAACGCCTTGTCATCGTAAAAGCGCCTGATGGCCTCCGCGTGCGCCCGGATCAACTGTTCGGGCAGCCGAGGGCTTGCCGCGATCGCCGTCTTCTTCATCAGATACGTCGTGGCCGCGTAGATGTCGTCGTGGTCGGCGAGGTTGCCGAGGTTCTTGAAGCCGGCTTCTTCGAGCCTGAAATAGGCCGGAGGAGTCAGGAGCGTGGCGTCAGCGCGTCCGGCGGAGAGCGCGGCGGCGCGCCCGGTCGCATCGGCGCCGGCTGCAATCCACTGCACGTCACGCGGCGTCATCCCGAACGTGCGAAGGAACGCGCTCGTGTAGTTGTACGGCGGATCGCCGATCTGACTCACCGCGAATGTCTTGCCCTTGAGATCGGTGACCTTCGCGACGTCTTTCCGCGCCATCAACGCGAAGTAGGCCTTGTTGAGCGAAGCGCCGACGACGGCGAATGGCGCGTCACCGCGCGAGCTCGCTTGCATCACCGACTCGAGGTTGTAGCTGCTCATCTGCGCCTGATCGCTGACGACCATCGCGATGCCGGCAGGATGTCCGGCGAAGACCAGCGTCGCGTCGAGCCCGTACTTCTGGTAGTAGCCGCCCTCTTTCGCGATGAACAGCGGCCACGACGCGCCGCTTCTCGTCGGATAGTTGAGCGTGACCTTCTGAAGTTGCTGGCCGTGGGTCTGCGCCATGCCCATCACGAGCACGGCTGCGATGACGGCTGCCAGGATGGATCTCATCGCTGTTGCCTCTTCATTTCCTCGTAATAGCCCTTGAGCCCGCCTTTGAAGGCCTCTGTGCGCATCATTGGCCTCCTCGGCGTGCGACAGGATAACCCGGGGGCGTTCTGCTGTAAGCTTCTGCGCCGAGCAGGGGAGTAGGCATGCGACAAGCGTTGACCGTGGTGGCTCTGTGTGTCCTGTCGTTCGCGGCGGGAGCGATTGCGATGCGTATTTACGACCTGGGTATGCGGGGCGCTGGGTCCGTGGCGCCACCGGCGTCGACCGCTGCGGTGAACGCACCTCCCGCGCCCGCCGTCGTGGATTTCACGCGTCAGCCGCTCTGGGCGTACGGCTTCCCGGACGCACCGAAGCCGGGTGACAAGGCATCGCCGCAGGCGGCGCCGTCCCGCAACCTGCGGCCCAACGAAGACCCCACCGAGCAGACCAAGCCTCGCCAGCTGCCAGGAAGCTCCGGATCGTTCTCGCTGGTTGACATTCGCGACGGTGGGAATGTGATCGACTGGTATCCCGGCGATCATCCGCCGATGCCCGACATCATCAAGCACGGGCCGTCGAAGATGAAGGAAGGGCGCCGCGGCTGCGGCTTCTGCCATCTGCCGAACGGCCTCGGGCGCCCGGAGAACGCTCCGGTGTCGGCGTTACCGCCAGCGTACTTCGCGCAGCAGCTGCACGACTTCCGCGACGGACTGCGTCATAGCGCCGACCCGCGCAAGCCGAACACGAACACGATGATCGATCTCGCCAAGGCGATGACCGAGGAGGAGATCACCGAAGCGGCGAAGTACTTCGCCGCCATCCAGTGGTCCACGCGCGTGAAGGTCGTCGAGACCAGCCTCGTTCCGAAGACGCGCATCGTCGGCAATCTCTTCCTCGCGACAGAGGAGGCCAAGACCGAGCCGATCAACGGGCGCATCATCGAGGTGCCAGAGGACGAAGAGCAATCCGAAACGCACCGCAACCCGCGCGCCGGATTCATCGCGTACGTCCCGGAGGGGAGCCTTGCAAAGGGCAAGCATCTCGTGACGCTTGGCGGCGCGCAGATCGTCAACGGCGAGATCGTGCAGGGCAAGACGACGCCGTGCACCGCGTGTCACGGGCCGGACCTGCTCGGTGTGGGTGATGTGCCGCCGATCGCGGGTCGATCCCCCAGCTACCTCGTACGACAGCTGTTCGACATCCAGCAGGGGACGCGCCGCGGCGCTGGTACCGATCTCATGCGGATCATCGTCAACAAGCTCGATCGAGACGACATGGCCGCGATCGCCGCGTATGTGGCGTCGAAGTTCCCGCCGGACCCTGCGGACGCCGAGGCTGCCGCGGAGCTGGCCGCTAGCAGGCAGTAGGCGGTTCGGATTCGGGGTTCGGGGCTCGGGTTCGGGGCTCGGGGCTCGGGGTTCGGGGTTCGGGGCTCGGGGTTCGAAAGATCAGGCTGTAGAGGCGGGCCTTCCCTGGCCTGAGCCACGTCGAAGGCAGGCCCGCCTGCCAACGGCGG
>JADMIO011054765.1_pt1 | contig 46477 bp, 36 predicted proteins | sample 8958161 | NCBI WGS metagenome assembly JADMIO01 (sample SAMN16585339, study PRJNA669376) | soil metagenome | isolation source: Crop rotation soil | place: USA: Cullars Rotation, Alabama | collected 2011
GCTAGCGCGCCGCGAGCTCGATCACCATTGAGACCCGGCGCTCCGCGCCCGCCGCCACTCCAAACACCCCCGGCTTGGCGCTGAACTCGCCCGAGAACCCTTCGGGATCTGCGATCCCATGCCACGGCTCGATGCAAATGAACCCGGCTCCCGGTTTCGTCCAGACCCCCAGGTATGGGGCATCCCCGTAACTGAGACGAATCCGCGGCCCACCAGAATCCGCACCGTAGGTCACCGACCGGCTGCGCACCGCATCGAAGATGAGAGCGTCACCAACAAACAGCTCGTCCGCCAGAGCGAGGCGTCGACCGGACACAGGTGTTGGATAGCGCACCGGTGTAAGCAGACCCGCGCCATCCAGGCGACGCACCGGAGCCGGCTCATCCACCGCGAACTCGATAAAGTGCTCAGCACGCGCACCGCCAAACGGGAGCGGCCAGCGAAGGGCAGGGTGGTACCCGAAGCTCGCCAGCAGCACGCCAGTCCCGAGGTTACGGACCGAAGTCGCGACATTGAGTGCCGCCCCCTGCAGAGAAAAGCGAACGTCCAGCTCGAACCGAAACGGATACACCTGCAGGGTCGCCTCGTCGGCCACCAGCCGGAAGAGGGCTTCGTCAGCCGTTGCGGTGAGGACGCTGAACTGTCGTCGCCGTGCGAAGCCGTGCCTCGACAGAGGGTACTCGTTCGAGCCGATACGGTAGCGGCCGCCGGCGAGCTCGCCAACGATCGGAAAGAGCAACGGCGCTCGTCCGGCCCACACCGCAGGGTCGCCGCTCCACAGCAGATCTCGCCCCTCACGATCCTGCAGAATGGAGAGCTGAGCGCCGAGAGGATCGATCTGAGCATGAAGCTCAGCGGAGCTCAAAGACACCCAGGAGCTGTGCGGTTCCGGCACTTGGCCTGCCCTCTCATCGTGATCTCCCATCATACGCGATCGTTGCGCTATCGCTGTCGTTCGCTGCAGCTGTTCCCGGTCTGGATCCGGTGAGTCCTTCTGAACCTCCTACCCCGCCGCTTGTCCACCAGTCAGAGGGGAGGATTGTGTCCAGGAGGACAATAGCGGTGTCTGAATTCACGAAGGCCGCGCTGACACGGCGTGGCGCATTGAAAAGTATCGTAGCGGCCGGGGCCGCGCTGTTGGCAGGAACGAGGTTCGGATCCGCTGTCGCCCAGGCGCCCGCCGGGAGCGGCAACCTGCCGCATGTCTCCCAAAGCGACCCGCTGGCGAAGGCGCTGGGCTACACGGATGAGGCGAGTAGGGCGGATAAGGCAAAGTTCTCCAACTACAAGCCCGGCGAAGTGTGCAGCAAGTGCCGCTTCTATATGGGCAGTAGCGGCCAGAAGTACGGTCCCTGCCAGATCTTTGTCGGCAAGGATGTCAGTGCGAATGGGTGGTGCACCTCGTTTGCGGCGAAGACCTGAGACGCTGCGAGTAACCCTTCAGTCCGCACAGTGGGCGACAAAGTCGCCCCGGCCCCGCTAGGATTGCCGTCGGCGCAAGGTGTCCGGCTGTCCGGCACCAGCGATCGATGCAGGCACAACGACGAGGCAGGGGGGTATTTTTTCCATGACCGTTCTTTCCAGGCCAGTACAGCTGGCCTCGTGCCTGTTGCTCGGACTCGCCCTCTGCAGCAGCAGCTTCGCGCGAGACGATGCCGGGCGCATCGCGGCGCTCAAGGCTCGTGTCAGGGGGCTGGATGCCGAGACGAGCTACGTGGAAGCCATCACCAGCATCCAGCGGCTGGGTCGCGCTTTCGGCTACTACACCGACAAGGGATACTTCGGCGAGGCCGCCGATCTCTTCACCGACGATGGCACCTTCCAGTGGGGCGTGGACGGCATCTACAAAGGCAAGGCGCGCATCAAGGAGCTGCTGACCCGCCATGGCGGCGGGAGCATGAAGGAGGGCCCCGGTCTGCCTTTCGGGAGGCTCAACCTGCGCATGCAGTTGCAGCCCATGGTGACGGTCGCCGCGGATGGCCTCCACGCTCATGCCCGCTGGAGAGAGTGGGGCTTGCTGGGCGTGTACAAGAAGTCCGCCACCTGGGGAGATGCGATCATGGAGGACGACTATGTGAAGGATAACGGCGTGTGGAAGATTGCCGCGCGCCGCTACTACCTCAACTTCATGGCGCCCTATCAAGGAGGTTGGGCGGCGCTGAAGCCCGTCACCGGCGATTGGAAGTCACCCACAGCAAAAGAGTTCCCGCCGGATGCGCCCACGCCGACACCGTACGCGCCATTCCCAGCCGTTTTCATACCGCCATATCACTGGGCAGCGGGCAACAGCAACACGCTCAGAGCGATCCAGAGCAAACCGCCCTTCGTGGCTCCCAAGCGTCCCGATGATGCGATCGGCAAGCTCGAAACGCTCGCCGATGCCAAGGAGCTGCAGCTGGCGCGCCAGGAGTCCGTCCGGGCGATCGAGAACCTCCAGGCGATGTACGGCTACTACATCGACAAGGGACAGTGGAAAAAAGCCGCTTCGCTGTTCAGCAGCAAGGGCACCTACGAGTTCGGACAGAGCGGTGTCTACATCGGCAACTCTCACATCGAGCGCGGCCTGTCGCTGATGGGGCCGGCGGGGCTGGAAGAGGGCCAGCTCAACAACTACGTGATGGCCCAGCAGGTCATTCACATCTCCGATGACAACCGCACGGCCAAGGCGCGCTGGCGCAGCGACGTCGAGCTGTCGCGTGCGGGCAAGGGACGTTGGGGCGGCGGCATCTACGAGAACGAATACGTCAACGAGCACGGCACCTGGAAATTCACAAAGCTGCACTACTATGTGACCTTCTGGGGAGACTACGACGAGGGCTGGGCCAAGAAGCCCTTCCCGATGGATCCGCCGAGCACCACGCATCCTCCCGATCGGCCCCCGACGCGGGTCTACCAGTCCTTCCCGAAGCTGAACATCGTGCCGTTCCACTATGCCAACCCGGTCACCGGCAAGCCGATCGGAGCCGATGCGCCATGAGTATCGCTACAACCCAACCGGCCCGCCTCCTGTGTCAGGGTCTCCTTGCGATCGTATTGGGCGCACTGTGCACGGCCGGTGCCTCCGCTGCGCCGGCCGAGGGGGACCTGCAGTCCATCGAGAAGAGCCTGAACGCCGTCGGCGATCGCATTCAACGGCTGCAGGACTTGAACGAAGTGACCATCGTTCAGCACACCTACGGGTACTTTGTCGACAAGGCTCAGTGGCGCTCGCTGGCGGACCTGTGGACCCAGAACGGCACGCTGGAAATCGGCGGGCGGGGCGTGTTTCTGGGCAAGGACCGGGTGTTCGAGTACATGCTCGTTGGCCTGGGGCCCATCGGGCCGCACGACGGCCTGCTGATCGATCACCAGCAGTTCCAGTGCCTGCCGAGCATCGATGCGGATGGAATGCATGCCTCGATCCGCTGCATCGCCTTCGTCATGAGCTCCGGCGGCTGGGGGCACAACTACTACGAGGACCGTTTCGTGAAGGAGAACGGGGTGTGGAAGTTCCAGAAGCTCCACGGACCCTTCAACATGTACTCCGGCTACAAGATCGGCTGGCTCGACAACACGGTGCTCAACACCTATCCGGAGAAGTTTCCGCCGCCGCCGGATCTGGCCCCGACCGTCATCTATCTGACCTATCCCAACTACTACATCGAGCCGTACGACTACCCGAATCCCGTCACCGGCAAGCCAATGCCGCCGCCGAGTCCACGGGCGGGCGGAGTCGATTTCGGCAGGTGACAGGTTTGCGCCGTGGCGCGGCGGCCGCCCAGCTACCGCGCCACGACGACCCTCACACGGTTCGCGTCGCCACAGCGGGTGAGATGTCGGCGGCGCGGCGTGCGGGAAGGAGCACGGAAAGCAGCCCGAGCGCCCACACGAACAGCACACCGCCGACCATGTAGTACAGAGGCAGTCGGGGCGCCTGGGCAAGACGGCTCATGATCACCCCTCCTGCGAGCGCGAGCACGCATCCGACCACGACCCCGCTCGTGGTGACCAGCCAGTTCTCCACAAGGAAATAGCGCAGGATATGGAAGCGTCGTGCGCCGATGGCGCGGCGGGTCCCGATCTGCTTGGTGCGTGTGGTCACGTTGAATACGGCGAGGCCGAAGATCCCGATCGCACTCACCGCGAGCACCAGCAGGGTGACTACGCCCAGAATGATTGAGCTGGTGCGCAGCCCGTTGCGCGTGTTGTATGCAGTGCGCGCGAGCGTCTGGATCTGCACGACGTAACGGCCCGGTACACGATCGACGAATTCCTTCTCCACCCGTGCCATCACTTCGGCCTGTCGTCCGGGTTGGGTCCTGATCAGGTACAGGCAGTTCGGTCCGGAAGGATTGATCGGCACGATCACCGCTTGCCGGCCCCACCTCGAGAACGGTCCGGTGACCGGCGCTCCCTGCATCGTCTGGATGATGCCGACGATCTTCGCCGATCGGTTCACCAGGCCCACATACAGGTTTTTCCCGAGGGCGTCCCCCTTCGGAAACAGCCGGTCAGCGAGCGTCTGGGTGATCAGGACCTCCGGTGCCCACTTCGCCAGAGCGCTACCCACGTCCGCGCTCATGGGGGCCACAGCCGCGGGCGAGAAGGTACGACCGGAGGCGAGCTTCAGGCCGAGGGTCTCCACCGCGCGCGCGCTCATCATGTAAAGGCGCGAGCCCTCGTTGGGCGCATGGGGATCCGGAGACGCGGAGAAGGGCAGACCGATGCCCCAGAAGACCTGCGGAAGGGTCACGGAGGCGGAAGCGGCGATGACACCGGGGAGGGAGTTCAGCCACTGCAGATCCGACTCCAGCGCGCTCTTCTGGTCGTAATCCGGGGTGTACGCGGTGGTCGATACCCAGAAGATGTTCTGGATGTCGATGCCGGTAGGCTCCGAATAGGCCGCGAGGCGCTGTTGGACCATGTAGGTCACGTTGACGAGCACCGCCAGCGCGAAGGCGATCTGCACGGCGATGAGGATGGGCCCGGTGCGTGTGCGCCACAGCGAGCTCAGCATGTGTCGGATTTCCATGATGACCTCTCGTGCCCGATCCGTCTGTGCTATTGAGCCTTCAGGAAGCTCGCCGGCGCGGCTTTGCCTATGCGCCAGGCCGGATACAACCCCGCCAGAATCCCCGTGAGGATCGAGATGCCGATGGCGAGCACCACCATGCTGTAGTCCATGTGCGCCAGCGCATCAGCAAGCGCGCGCCGCTCCGGGCCATCATCCGGGCCCGGGACATAGGTCATGGTCTTGATGGCCCACAGGCCCAGCCGGGCTAGCCCGACGCCCACGGCGCCGCCGATCGTCGCGAGCAGCACGACCTCGACCAGGTGCTGGTGCATGATGTGCTTGCGGCTGGCCCCGAGGGCGCGCCGCAGGCCTGTGACCGGCGCAGCGCCGAGAAACTTGGCGAGCATCAGGCCGACGGTGTTCACGATGCAGACCGCCAGGAACACCACTGCGAGCACGACGTCGATGCGGCTGTCATCCCCGACCACGTCGTTTCTTTCCAGCCAGGCCGGCACGTCATACAGGTGATTGTTGGTCGGGCGCACGAATCGGCCGTACTGCTTCTGGCTGTTGGTGTAGTTGTCGATGAACTGCTGATAGCGGTGCAGCTTCGCGGCATCGGGGATCTCCACCCAGTACTGCATGAACACGCAGTCGGTGTTGATCAGGCTGTCGAACCCTCCGACCTTGGCGCTCGGGGTCACGCAATTGATGCTTCCGTTGGGGCTCAGCTTCAATTCCGTTGACCATCCGAAGGGCAGGTAGAGGTCCTCCGCGACGTCGAACGCCCCGGTGGTCATGTCGTAGAACTTCGGCTGTGGCATCCACCGGTCGGCGACTCCGATGACACGGAACTGCTTGTCGTTCAGCGTGATCGAGCGCCCGACGCTGTTGGCCCCGTCGAAGAGCTTGTCATTGAGCCGGGAGCTCAGAACCACGACGGGGTCCGGAGTGGTATCGGCGGCCCGGCCCCACGCTGACCCATAGCGCAGGGGTGTATCGAACATGGGAAAGAAGTCCGCTGTCGTCAGCCGCGCGGTCACCCCGAAGGGCTTGACACCCGGCTTGCCCGGATCCAGGACTCGTGCGGTGCGGTACATCATGACGCTGTGCTTGGGAATCTCGGAGCGATAAAGCGCCTGAGCGTCACGGTAGGTGACCTGATCGGGCGCGTACTCCGGATGACGCATCAACTCCTCGCCGGTGTGATCACTCCCGCGAGTGTCGAGCGTCACGGCGAACAGCTGGTGCTCTTTCCACCAGATCGGGTGGCCGGCGCGGGCGTGATAGAGCGTGATCGAGATCATCGCCGCGCCGATTCCTGCCGCGATCGCCGAGACCGTCAGGGCAGTCAGGATGGGATTGCGCCGGAAGCTGCGCAAAGCGAGCCGCAGGTCGTGCTCGAGCATCATGGCCGTCAGGCCTGTTTGGCGGCGGTGGCGCCCGGCCCCGCAGCGGCGATCGCGGCAGGCGCCACGGTTGGACCGGCCACAGTTGCCGTGCCCCCTGACCCCGCGACCGATGCCCTGCCGGCGCCGTGGCTACCTGCCGGCGCCGCACGACTCCCCACCCGTGAGGCCGCAAGCGTTCCATCCACGATCTCGATGTGGCGGTGAGCGCGCATCGCCAAGTCAGGATTGTGCGTCACCATGAGGATCGTGGTGCCGCTCGAGTTGATCTCCTCCAGCAGGTCCATGATCTGAGCCGACATCGTCGTGTCGAGATTCCCCGTGGGCTCATCGGCCAGGATCACTCGCGGCTCACCCGCAAGGGCGCGTGCGATGGCGGCACGCTGTTGCTGTCCGCCGGAGAGTTGCGAGGGGATGTGCTTCATGCGCTGCGCGAGCCCGACACGCTCGAGCGCCGCGGTGACGCGCTTGCGCCGCTCGGCGCCGCTGAATCCTCTGTAGTGCAGGGGGACCTCCACGTTGTCGTAGACGTTCAGGTCCGGAATGAGATTGAAGCTCTGGAAAATGAAACCGATCTTCTCGTTGCGGATCCGGGAGCGCTCATCGTCCTTGAGGCGGCTGACATCCTTGCCGTCCAGGAGGTACTGACCGGAGCTGAACTCCTCCAGCAGCCCCGCCACGTTGAGGAAAGTGGTCTTGCCGGAACCCGAAGGCCCGGTGATCGCGACGAATTCATGCGGCTCGATGCTCAGAGTGAACGCCTTCAGCGCATGGGTCTCGACCACGTCCGTGCGGAACACCTTGGAGACACTGTGCATCTGAATCACGTCAACCCCCTCACCCTAGTTGCCGAGGCGCACTTCGGGCGCGCCGTTGAAATCACTCAGGCTGGAAACGACGATCTGCTCGCCCGGGGAGACACCGGAGAGGATCTCCACTTCCCCCACACTCATCGCTCCCAGTCGTGCGCTCCGTCGCCGGGCCACGGGACCCTCGACCACATAAACGATGCCGCCGGCATCGACAAATGCGCCGCGCTCCACCTTGAGCACATCCTTGCGGGAGTCCATGACGATTCGGACGTTCACACGCTGGTTCTGACGCAGTCCTGCCGGGGCGCTGTCCACGAACTTCAGCCGCCCGGCCACCTCGTTGTCCTTGACCTCCGGGGACACCGTGGTGACGCGTCCTGCATAGGTCTTCCCGCCATAGGCGATTTCACCGTTCATGTCGGGAGCAATTTCGGTCGCGTACGACTCGGGTACGCGGAACTCGATCTCGAGCGCGGACAGATCGACCACGGTGAGCAATGCGGCATTCTCAGTGACCGTCGTTTTCTGGTTGACGGCGAGACTGCCCACCATGCCGTCCACGGGCGAGCGGATGCTCAGCTCCTCGACCTTGCGCGCCAGGTTGGCTACCACGAGCTTCTGGCGGTCGCGCTCCAGGCGCTTGGTGCGCTCCTCGAAGCGCAGGCTCTCCGTTTCGAGCTTGGCGTTGGCGGTGGCATGATCGAACGCAAACTGCGCGCTCTGCACATCGTCGCGCGCTTTGGCGTAGTCGCGCTCGGGAATGACTCCGTCCTTGCGAGCGGCCTCGGCGCGTTTGAATTCACGCTTCGCCGCCTCGATCTGCACGGCCGCCTGGTCGATGTCCTCCTGGTCCTTCAGCTGCTGCCGGCGGTCCTCGATGTCCTGGCGCCCGAGCTCGACGTTCAAGCTGTCGAGCGTCGCCTGTTCCTGATGGTATTCGTTGACGAGGGCGGGGCTGTCGAGCGTTCCGAGCACCTGGCCCTTGGCGACCCGGTCGCCGGCGCGGGCGATGAATGTGACGGTGCCGTTGGCGACCGCGTACAAAGTAGGACTGTTGGCAGCGACGACCGTGCCCTCCGCTGCGACGTCACGGACGAACAGGCCGCGCGTCACCTCGGCAATTCTGACTCGATCGCGCGGAATACCGACGCCGGAGCTCAGCCATGCGCGTATCGCCAGAATCGCTGCGACGGCGAGGAGGACTGCCGCTGCAATGAGGATGATTCGCTTACGGTTGGGACCCGCCGGGGAGATCGCGACATCGGTGGCCGAGGTGTCCCGGATCGAGCGCGGCAGAGACGCTGCTCCTTCCTCAGACAGCGTCTCACCCCCTCGCTCGTTCGTCGGCTGAAGCATGCGCGCGTTCACCCCTCCCCGAACCCGTCAGCGCTGGATTGACCTTGCGCCACACGGTGCGGTTCCCTCTCCTATCTACTCCGGCGGCGACCCCTGCGTTACCTCAGATGCGCTCAAACGAGATCGGGTCGCGCCGGACGGTGCGGCAAGCAGACACGCCACGGAGGAAATCCTTTCCAAATCAATGATTTTCTCTAGAATGCGCCTTCCCCGGCGCGGACACCACGGCGCTTGCGTGATCATTCATCTCATCGACGGCACCTACGAGCTCTTCCGCCATTTCTATGGCCTGCGCCGATTCAACAAGGGGCAGGACAAACCCTACGGGGCCGTCGCCGGGGTACTGGGGACCGTCCTGCAGATGCTCGAGGAGGGCGCGACGCACCTGGGTGTGGCCACCGATCATGTCATCGAGTCTTTTCGTAACGAGCTCTGGGGCGGGTACAAGACCGGCGACGGGATCGATCCGGGCTTGTGGGCGCAGTTCCATCCCCTGGAGGATGCCCTGGCCGCGATGGGTGTCGCGGTTTGGCCCATGATCGAGCTCGAGGCCGATGACGGGCTGGCGTCCGCGGCCTTGCTGGCTTCCAGGGATGAGCGCGCGCAGAAGGTGTGTATCTGGACGCCGGACAAGGATCTTGCTCAGTGCGTCCAGGCCGACCGCGTCGTGCAGGTCGACCGCAAGAGCAAGGCCATCCGCGATGCCGCCGGCGTACGGGCGAAGTTCGGGGTGGGTCCGGAGTTGATCCCGGACTATCTCGCGCTCGTCGGCGACAGCGCGGACGGCTATCCCGGCATTGCCGGCATCGGACCGAAGGGCGCGGCCAGCCTGCTCACACGCCACGGCCGGATCGAGGATTTTCCTTCCGAGGTGCTCGGCGAGCGCCGCGAGCTTGCGCTCCTGTTCAAGAAGCTCGCGACGCTGCGCACCGATGCGGCGCTGTTTGCGGATGTCGATGAGTTGCAGTGGCGCGGGCCGACCGCACAGTTTTCGGCGTGGTCTGCGAAATTTGGCAACGACCGACTGCTGGCGCGCGCGAGCCAACGATCCAACTCCAAGGAGTCCCAATGACTGATACATTGAAAGACCGCGTCGCCCTCGTGACAGGCGGTTCGCGCGGAATAGGACGCTCCATTGCGCTCGCTCTCGCCTCCGAAGGTGCAGGCGTCGCCGTCAACTACAGGAAACGCGAGAATGAGGCGGCAGGGGTCGTCGCGGAGATCGAGCGAGCCGGTGGCCGCGCGATCGCAGTTCGCGCCGACGTCTCCGTCAACCAGGAAGTCCAGGCGATGGTTGCCGAGGTCAACACGCGGCTGGGCACGATCGACGTGCTCGTCAACAACGCGGGTATGGCGAGCATCGTCGATATCGATGCCATTACCGAGGCACAGTTCGATCGCATGCTCGCGGTCAATCTGAAGTCCGCGTTTCTGTGCACGCAGGCCGTGTTGAGCGGAATGCGCCAGCGCCGCTGGGGACGCATCATCAACATGTCCTCTCTTGCCGCGCGCGGCGCGGGCATCGTGGGCGTTCACTACAACGCCTCCAAGGCAGGTCTGGAAGGACTGACCCGAGGCTATTCGGCACGGCTCGCCGCCGACGGGATTACCGTCAACGCGGTCGCCCCGGGCCCCGTCGATACGGAAATGGCCGAGCCCCTGAAAGCGGCGAACGTCGCCGCGCGCATACCCCTGGGGCGCTTCGCGGAGCCGGAGGAGGTGGCGCAGGTCGTCATGCTGCTCGTACGGGACGCGTACATCACCGGCCAGACGATTCCCGTCAATGGAGGGCTGAGCTTCATCTGATAGCGCTTGGGCGGGGCTCCGGTGGGCGCCGCTTCGCGGCCCGCCATTGCGCCGCAATGCCCGCCGATTCCTCCGGAATTGCTATCATTCCCGGCTCGCGCGGGGGGTCTCCGGAGGGCGGCAGCGGCCTAGCCTATGTAATTCAATAGGTTACGGAACCGCGAGGGCCGCTCCTACAGGGGCCACCGCGCTCGAGTGCCGCGCCACGATTCACGAGCCCATCCAATGCTGCAAGGTATCCGAGACATCCTGGAGTCACAGAAGTGGCTCACCTACATCGTACTGGGAGCGCTGGCGGTCATCTTCGCCGCCTGGGGCGCCTACGGAATCGTCAATCTGAGCTTCGGCGCGCCTGACTATGCCGCCAAGGCGGGCGACGCGGAGATCAGCGTGGAGACGGCACGCCAGGCCTGGCAGCGCCAGCAGAGCCAATTGCAGCAGCGCCTCGGCCAGGACATCCCCGCGCAGGAGAAGGCCGTATTCCAGGACCAGATGCTCGAGCAGATGGTGCGCGACCTGCTCTTGTCGCAGCGCTCGCACGAGCTGGGGTACCGGGTCAGTGAGGCGGACATCATCAAGGCGATCCACGCCATCCCCGCATTCCAGGTCGGCGGCCAGTATTCCCCGGAGGCCGCGAAATTCGCCCTGCAGCAGGCGGGCATCTCCATCGACACGTTCGAAGCGCAGATGCGCGAGTCCCTGCAGCGCGAGCAGCTCGAGGACGCCATCGCCATCTCCGATTTCGTCACCACGCCGGAGCTGCAGCGGATGCGCACGCTCGAGGACGAGCAGCGCGAAGTGCGTTACGCCTTGCTGCCGGCGGACAAATTCGCAGCCGATGCGAAGATCGACGACGCCACCGTCGAGGCTTACTACAAGGCGCACACCAAGGACTTCATGACCCCCGAGATGGCTCACCTGCAGTACGGCGAGCTGCGCCTGGAGCAGGTGGCCTCGCAGATGACCATCAGCGATGAGGACCTGAAAGCGGACTACGAGAAGAACAAGAGCAAGTACGTCAATCCCGAGCAGCGCCGCGCGCAGCACATCCTGATTCCCGTCACCGACCCGAAGGACGATGCGGCCGCGCTCAAACAGGCGCAGCAGGTGCTCGCGGAGGCGAAGGCGGGCAAGGACTTCGGGCAGCTCGCGAAGCAGTACTCCAAGGACACCGGCTCCGCCGACCAGGGCGGCGAGCTCGGCTTTGTCACCCGCGATGCCCTGGAGAAGCCCTTCGCGGATGCGCTGTTCAGCATGATGCCCGGACAGATCACCGGCCCGGTGAAAACCCGCTTCGGCTATCACATCATCAAGCTGGAGGAGATCCAGCCGGCGAAGATCAAGACCTTCCAGGAAGTGCGCCCGGAGCTGGAGGCGGACTTGAAGCGCAATCGCGCCGGCGATCGCTTCGGGGAGATCCAGGAGCAGTTGCAGACCAAGCTGCAGGAGCCGGATGCCAACTTCGATGCGCTCGCGAAGGAATACAAGCTGCAGACCGGCGATGTGCCGCAGTTTCTGCGCGGTGTCGGTGGGGGCGCGTTGGCTGGAGTGCAGCCCCTGCAGGACCTCGTGTTCGGCGACTCACCGGTGGGCATCGGCAAGGTGGGGGGGCCCGTGCTCGCCGGCGAGGATCGGCTGATCATCGTCAAGGTGCTCGATCGCAAGCCACCGGCTCTCAAGCCGCTGGCGGAAGTCCACGACAGTATCGTCGCCGACCTGCGCAAGCAGGCGGGCACTCAGGCGGCAATGAAAGCGGCAGACGAAGCGACGGCAAAACTGGACGCAGGCGCCTCGTTCGATACCGTGGCCAAGGACCTCGGCGTGACGGCGGAACCGGCGAAATTCATCAGCCGGGGCGAGGCGCAGGTCCCCGCGCAAATCCTCAGCTCCGTTTTCTCGGCACCGAAGCCGGCAAACGGCAAGCCGGTGTATCGGGCCGTCAAGCTCACTAGCGGGGGTGCGGCCATCTACGCGCTCACCAACATCCGCACCAAGCCCGGTGATCAGAACGTGCAGGCCGAGGAAGCCTACCGCCGTCAGGCCGCGGCACGGCTGGGCGAACAGGCCGTCATGGGTTACATCGACGAAATGCGCCGCACCGCCAGCGTCAAGAAGAACGTCGCAGCGCTGGACTGAGTCTCAAGGCTGCTCGAACGCCGCCCGAACGGCGGCGGCGGTCTCCACTCTCTCCGGGCGCGAGGTCAGCCATCGAAGGATGCGCTGGAACTGCGAGAGGCGGGCCCATTCGCTCTGCGCGTTCCTCGGCTCAGATTCAAGCAACGCTGCGCGTGTGGCCATCTCTTCGGGGTCCGGTCGGATCCGGTGCAGAGCGTAGCGGAGCTTCTTACCCGCCGAGCCCGCCCAGTCCATTCCGGGAAACGCGTAGATCCACGGATGCGTATAGGACACGTCCGACAATGTCCGTGTCTTGTAGGCGCGCGCGAGCGCTCGCGGGCAGCACAGCTCGGCCTCGTCCAGAACCCGCACTGGGATGCACGAAAAATAGCGAGCCGCGAGCTGCAACACTGGATAGGCCCACCAGGTCTGTTGCCGTGCCTTGCTCGAGGCGCCGAGCATCTCGGTCCAATCACCGGCCTGCATGTGCGCCGCGACGAGCGAGATGTCGTGGAGGTGAAGCAGGCGCACGGACCGGAAGGTCATCAAACCCGCGGCGTGCAACAGCAGGTGCTTCATCAAGCTCGCACTGGAGGGATATCGATTGAGCCCGGGTTGCGGATCGCGCGGGAATACGCAATCGGTGATATCGACGGCGTCGATGGGCAAGGGCTCGGAAATCCTCCCGTGGAGCTCGAACTTGATGTCGTTCGCGCTGTGCTCGCCCAGTCTCGCAGGCACCTGTCGCTGCGGAGGCTCGAACACCTGATGGCGTGCAGTCACCAGCGTTCGCCGGAACCCCAGGCGAACCAGCACGGCCGCAGTGCGCTCCACGTCCCGCTCCTGCGCCAGCAGGTCTATATCCGACATCGGCCGCTCGCCTGGCTGATACAGGCCGGGCGCGTGCAATGCCGCTCCCTTCAGGGCAACGAGCGCGATTGCCTCCCGACGAGCCTCGGTATCGAGGTCCGACAGAAGCTGACGTATGCGGGTGAAACGAGCGGCGGTGTGCGCCTTCTGGCTTGCCAGGAAGTCTGCCCACTCCGCGGGCGGCTGCTCCCAGCGGAGCACTCCGGCCAGCAGTGGGGAGACTCCGTGCATCGCAGCCACTGCCCGGGCAAGCCGCCATTCCGACTCCGACCACGAGGGTCGCGCGTGGCCGGGGCTTGCCAGCTCGGCGGCCAAGGTCTCGGTAATCCTTCGCAGCGCGTCCTGGACGGATCGCAAAGAGGGAACAGCTCTCATCCCGGGAGTAGGTGCCCGGACCCCCGGAGAGGGTTCAATGGAGGGGGACAAGCGACATCCCTCGCGACTTATTCAGTTTCCTGATCGAACGTCATCCCGACGGTATTGAACCCGCTGTCGACGTAGAGGATCTCCCCGGTGATGCCCGCGGCCATATCGGAGCACAGGAAGGCCGCCGCATTGCCGACGTCATCCAGGGTCACGTTGCGCCGCAGGGGAGCCACCTGGGCCACGTGGGCCAGCATGCGCCGGAACCCGCCGATTCCGGCGGCCGCGAGCGTCTTGATGGGTCCTGCCGAGATGGCATTCACCCGCGTCCCTCCCGGCCCCAGGTCTGCAGCCAGGAAACGCACGTTGGCCTCCAGGCTCGCCTTGGCCAGGCCCATGACGTTGTAGCTGGGAATAGACCGTACGGCCCCGAGATACGACAAGGTCAGCAACGCGCCCTGCCGTTGCGCCATCAAAGGCTGGGCGCCACGGGCGAGGGCCGTGAAGCTGTAACTCGAGACCTCGTGCGCGATACGAAAGGCCTCGCGGCTGGTGTTGGTGGTGAAGCTGCCCTTGATGGCTTCGCTCGGCGCGAAGGCGACGGCGTGGATCACGATGTCCAGCTGCCCCCATTCGCGCTTGAGTACGTCGAAGGCCCCGTCGACCTGCTCGTCGGCGGTGACATCCAGGGGCAGGGTCAGGTTCGAGCCCAGGGACTGGGCGAGTGGCACGACCCGCTCTTTCATGCGGTCGTTGGGGTAGGAGAAGGCGAGCTCGGCGCCCTCACGATGCAGGGCCTTGGCGATGCCCCACGCAATCGAACGGTCTGTCGCGACGCCAACGATGAAGGCGCGCTTACCGGCAAGAATACCCATCGATGAGGACCTCCGCTGCACTCCTGAAGATGAAGTGTAGCGAAGGACGGGGAGCTCGGCCCGCTCAGCCGGAACGCTGGTGCAGTTCGGACGGCGCGCGCCCGCGATCCTTCGGCGGCCCCGCTCAGCCGCGGCGGCTGGCGACCCGGATGGTGAGCTTCTGCCCCGGCACGATGTTGTGGGAGGCCATGCCGTTCCAGGCCAGGATCTGCGACACCGATACCTGGAAGAGCTTGGCAATCTGCGTGAGCGTGTCCCCGACGCGCACAATGTAGGTGACCCGGCGAGCGGCAGGCTCGCTGCTGTGGCTCGTCGAGCGCGCACGGGTGGACAACCTGATGCGTTGTCCGGCCCTCAGGGTATCGCCCGGCTGCATGCCGTTCAGGGAGGCAAGCGTATTGACGTCCATGCCGGAGCGGCGAGCGATGGCCCAAAGCGAATCGCCAGCGCCAGCGCGCACGAAGCGAACGTGCGGGCGTCGCGAGGCGCGCATGCGACCATCTACGCGTGCCGCGGCAAGCACCACTTTGGGTGGCAGTTCCGTACGAGCCGCCGGGACGCGCAGGTCGCTGCCCACCGTGAGGGCCCCTGAAGGCAGGTCGTTCAATTCGCGGACCACGTTGACGGTCGTCTTGAAGCGGCGAGCGACGGAGGCTACCGAATCGCCGTGCCGCACGGTGTAGTGCATGGTCTGCATGCGCTCGTCATCGGACAACTGTCCGATGTTCTGCATGAAGGCCTGAGCGCCATCCACAGGCAGCAGCAGCCAGTAGGGACCTGAAGGATCCGTCGCCCAGCGGTGGTAGGCGGGGTTCAGCTCGTAGACTTCTTCGGGGGTGACGCCAGCGATTTTCGCGGCCACCTTCATGTCGATCTGGCCGTGTGTATCGACGCGCGTGAAATAGGGCTGATTCGGAATGTGGCTGATGGCGAGGCCGAGGCTCTCCGGATCGGCGACCAGGCGCTTCATCGCCAGCAGCTTCGGTACGTAGGCCCGGGTTTCCTTCGGCAGCCTCAGGCTCCAGAAGTCGATCGGCTTGCCCGCAGCCTGGTTCTCTTCCACGGCTCGCTCGATCGCCGCCTCGCCGCAGTTGTACGCCGCGATCGCGAGCAACCAGTCGCCATTGAACTCGTCATGCAGCGATTGGAGGTAATCGAGCGCCGCGCGGGTGCTTTCGACGACGTCGCGCCGGCCGTCATACCACCAGTCCTGCTTCAGGCCGAAGCGCGAGCCGGTGTCCGGGATGAACTGCCACAGGCCCGAGGCCCGCGCGCGGGAGTAGGCGTACGGCTCGAAAGCGCTCTCCACGATGGGCAACAGCGCGATCTCCAACGGCATACCGCGGGATTCGAGCTCGGTGACGATATGGTAGAGATACAGCTCGGAGCGCGCGAAGGAGCGCTCCAGGTAATCGGGGTTGTTGACGAACCAGTGCAGCTGCTGCTCGATCGCCGGGTTCATGGTCGGGTCGAGCTTGAACCCGGCCCGCATCCGATCGAACAGGTCGGTGTACTGGGCAGGGGTGATACCCGCGACGGGCGCAGCCTCTTCGGCGGCCGGCGGTTCGGTCGCAGTGGGCGGTGCAGCAGCGGGAGACTGTGCCGCCGGTGGTACCGGGGGTACGGGGTAAGTACTGCTCGGCGCCGCCGGGGGAACAGCATCAGCCGGGGGAGAGATCGCTACCGGGAGCGGCCGATCGACCGGGGTGGGCGTGTGCGCACAGGCAGCCAGCGCCGCAGTCGCCAGCAAACAGACGAGAATGCGTGTCCGCCGAATCAATTCCGTCGCCAAGTTCCGTACCCTTATGCAATTGCAAAAAGCGGCCTCCGGCCCTTTTTGCGCGCACTGCCGGTAACCGAAATTCACTCACGGCGTTACGGGCCGCGGGCAAAAAGCGTGGTTTTGCCCGCTGCGCTTGCGCAGCAAGTTACGCCCCCGTGCAAGGTGGGCGGTAACGGTTGCAGCCAGCCCGGGGGTCAGGAATGGCGTTCCCACGACCCTTTAGCCTGCTGTAACGGCGTGCTAACTTCACCCGCGCCGTCAGCCGCGACCTGCTCTAGGGCAGGATGTGGCTTGGAATGCGGGCCCCTCACTTTCGACGCTACTGGTTCGAGCCGCGAAATTTAACCGGTAACTTCACACTATTGCCAGTCCCTCATCGTGCCAGTTCGCACTTCCCGCATTCTTGACCGTGACGCCGCGCTGCGTGCCTGGTGGCAGGGCTCGCTCGGCCGGGCGCTGCTGGGGGCGGAATCGGAGCTGCTCGGGGAGGCGCTCGAGGACGTTTTTGGCTGGGAATTGCTGCAAATCGGCGCATGGGGCGGCGCGCGGGAGCTGCTCGCGTGCAGCCGCACACGACACCAGACAATTGTCGCCGCGCCCGGATTGGCCTCCGGTGCTGACATCCTCGCGCGGCCCTCGCAATTGCCGGTCAGCAGTGACTCGATCGATGCCGTTCTATTGCCGCACACTCTGGAATTCGCGGCCGACCCGTACGCGATCGTGCGCGAGGTGGACCGGGTATTGGTAGGCGAGGGGAATCTGCTCGTGCTCGGATTCCGCCCCTGGAGCCTATGGGGCATGCGCGCACGGGCAAGCCGTACTGGGTTTCCACCCAGTCTCCGGCGCATCCTGCCTGAGCGGCGCGTGCGTGATTGGCTCGTCCTGCTCGGATACGAGATCGTCGCCTCGCGTCGCTATCTGTACTGCAGCCCGTGGGGTTCGGGGCCGGGGAGCGATGGGAGCAGCAGCAGGATGCTGCGCAGAGGGTTCACGCATCCCCTGCCTGGCAGTGCCTACCTGCTCAAGGCCCGCAAGCGCATCTACACGCTGACGCCCATCCGTCCCCGCCTCCGGCAGAAGCCTGCCGTCGTCGGCGGGCTCGTCAAGCCGACAACTCGCTCGCAGACACAGATATGAGGCAAGTGCAGCCGCGGAACTCGCGGACGTGAGTGTCGTTGAGATCTACACAGATGGCGCCTGCCGCGGCAATCCGGGCCCTGGAGGTTGGGCCGCGTTGTTGAGCTTCGGTGAGCGCGAGAAAGAGCTCGCAGGTGCGGAAGAGCACACGACGAACAACCGCATGGAGCTCACAGCGGTGATCCGCGCGCTCGAAGCGCTCAAGAGACCCGTCGAGGCGAGAGTGTTTACGGATTCGGAGTATGTACGGCGGGGCATCACCGATTGGGTGTCCTCGTGGAAGGCGCGCGGCTGGAAAACCGCGGACCGCAAGCCAGTGAAGAACCAGGATCTGTGGGAGGAGCTGGATCGATTGGCGGCCCAGCACCGAATCCAGTGGCACTGGGTGAAGGGGCATTCGGGCATTCCGGGCAACGAGCGCGTGGATCGTCTGGCGAACGAGGCGATCGATGCGCTCACCGGGGCCTGAGAGCAAGTCGTCTTGGGTCAAACGGCATTAGGTTAAACTCCGATCCCCATGCGGCAGATCATCCTCGACACCGAGACGACGGGCCTGGAGCCCGAGCTGGGACATCGCATCATCGAGATCGGCTGCGTGGAGGTTCTGCATCGCCGCGTCACCGGCCGAACCTTCCATCGCTATATCAACCCGGATCGGGATATCGAGCAGGGCGCCGAGGACGTTCACGGCATCAAGCGTGCCGACCTGGAGGGCAGGCCGCGATTCGCGGAAATAGCCCAGGAGCTGCTGGCCTTCATCTCGGGCGCGGAACTCGTGATCCACAATGCAGCATTCGATGTTGCTTTCCTGGATCATGAGCTGTCGCGTCTGTCCGCCGCCGGGACGCCCCAGGCGACGATCGGTTCCCTGTGCAGCGTGCTGGACACCCTGGCGCTGGCGCGCGAGCTGCATCCGGGGCAGAGAAATAACCTCGATGCGCTGTGCAAGCGCTACGGCATCGACAATTCGCGCCGCGAGCTGCACGGCGCGCTGCTGGACGCCCAGATCCTCGCCGACGTCTATCTGGCGATGACTGGCGGACAGGCCGCGCTGGCCCTCGGCGATGGCCCGAGCGTGCGCAGCTCCGATGGTGCACGGCAGGTGCGCGCCCTGGTGCGCCCGCCGGTGCCCCTGCGCATCGTCGTAGCCTCCGAAGAGGAGCTGCAGGCGCACGAATTGATGTTGGGAATCATCGCGAAGGCGAGCGGTGGCCGCTGCCTGTGGCAGGGCGTCGCCATGACCGAAAAGAATGCGTCGCGGGCCTGACCGTCCGGGTGCCGAACGGCGCCATGCAATGAACAGGAGATGAGGGTGCTCAATTTGCGCAAGTGTCGTATTGGCATAGTCGGCCTCGGATACGTCGGTCTGCCGCTCGCGGTGGAGTTCGGCAAGCACTTCGACACGACCGGATTCGACGTGAAGAAGGCCCGCATCGCGGAGCTCGAGGCGGGCAAGGACAGCACTCTGGAGACGACACGCGCGGAGCTGAAGGCCTCGACGCGTCTGCGCTTCACTTCCGATCTCAATGATCTGAAGCGCTGTCGTGTATTCATCGTCACGGTCCCTACGCCCATAGACGAGTACAAGCGTCCGGACCTGACGCCGCTGGTGCGCGCCAGCGAGAGCGTCGGCAAGGTGCTCAAGAAGGACGATGTCGTCATCTACGAGTCCACCGTGTATCCGGGCTGCACGGAGGAGATCTGCGTCCCGATCCTCGAGCGCGAGTCTGGGCTGAAGTTCAACAAGGACTTCTTCGCCGGCTACAGTCCCGAGCGTATCAATCCGGGCGACAAGGAGCATCGCCTGACGACCATCAAGAAGATCACCTCCGGATCCACCCCGGAAATCGCCGAGTTCGTCGACCAGCTCTACGGAACGATCATCCGGGCCGGCACGCACCGCGCCTCCAGCATCCGGGTCGCCGAGGCCGCCAAGGTCATCGAGAACACGCAGCGCGATGTGAACATCGCACTGATCAACGAGCTGGCGCTGATCTTCAACCGCCTCGGGATCGACACCGAGGAGGTGCTCAAGGCCGCCGGAAGCAAGTGGAACTTCCTGAAATTCACTCCGGGCCTGGTGGGAGGGCACTGCATTGGCGTCGATCCCTACTACCTAACCCACAAGGCGCAGGAGATCGGCTATCACCCCGAGATGATCCTGGCCGGCCGCCGCCTGAACGACAATATGGCGCTCTACGTGGCCCAGGAAGTCACCAAGCTGATGGATCGCAAGCGCATCCATGTCAACGGCAGCCGCGCCCTGGTGCTCGGGATCACCTTCAAGGAAAATTGCCCCGACATCCGCAACTCCAAGGTGGTGGACGTCGTGCGCGAGCTGCAGAAGTATGGCGCGAAGGTCGACATTTACGATCCCTGGGCGGACGGGGCGGAGTGCAAGCACGAATATGGCTTGCGACCGGTGCGCAGCCTGACACCACGAACCTACGATGCGGTCGTGATGGCGGTAGCCCACCGGGAGTTTGCCGAGCTGGGCGCCGAAGGAGTGCGCAAGCTGTGCAGGAAGAACCACGTCGTCTACGACATCAAGCACGTCTTCCGGGCATCTGAGGTGGACGGACGGCTGTGAAGTATCTGCTCACAGGCGCCGCCGGCTTCATCGGCTTCCATACGACCCAGCGGCTGCTCGGTCGCGGTCACGAGGTCGTCGGCCTAGACAACCTCAATGAGTACTATGACGTTACGCTCAAGCAGGCGCGCCTCGCGCGGCTGCAGGGGCTGCCCGGGTTTCGCTTCGTCAAGCTGGACCTCGCCGACGATGCCGGCATGCGCGAGCTGTTCGCGCGGGAAAAGTTCGAGCGCGTCGTTCACCTGGCCGCTCAGGCCGGTGTGCGCTACTCGTTGGAAGTTCCGCACGCCTACGTCCACAGCAATGTCACCGGAACACTCAACGTGCTGGAGGGCTGCCGCCACAATGGCGTGCAGCACCTGGTCTACGCCTCCACCAGCTCGGTCTACGGCGCCAACACCAACATGCCGTTTTCCCCGCACAACATCGCCGACCATCCGCTGTCCCTGTACGCTTCCACCAAGCGGGCGAACGAGCTGATGGCCCACAACTACTCGTCGCTGTTCAAGCTGCCCACCACGGGGCTGCGCTTCTTCACCGTCTATGGTCCCTGGGGCCGGCCGGACATGGCGCTGTTCATGTTCACGCGCAAGATTCTCGAAGGGCAGCCGATCGACGTGTTCAACAACGGCAACCACAAGCGCGATTTCACCTTCGTCGATGACATCGCCGAGGGCGTGGTGCGCGCCTCCGAGCGCGTCGCACAGCCGGATCCCAACTGGAGCAGCAGCGCCCCGGACCCGTCCACCAGCAACGCCCCGTATCGCATCTACAACATCGGCAACAGCTCGCCGGTGCCGTTGATGCGATATATCGAGGTGCTGGAGGAGTGCCTGGGCCGCAAGGCCACCAAGAACTTCTTGCCGCTGCAGCTCGGGGACGTGCCCGAGACTTCCGCCGACATCACCGACCTGGTGCGCGACGTCGGCTACCGGCCGGCCACGCCTGTGGAGGTCGGCGTGCGGCGCTTCGTCGACTGGTTCATGGAGTATTACGGGTACAAGCGCTGAACGGCCGCGCAGCGAGCCCCGGCCGTCGCATCACGGTTGATTGGCGAGGAAGGTTCCGCCCAGGGATGTCGGGCCCGAGATGACTGTGAGTCCCATCAGGATCGTGTTGGTGCAGCCGCCCTGGATGAGGAAGGAATGTCCGCTGGCGGAGCCCACCCGATTGCCGAGAAACACAGTCCGATCGCAGGCTCCCGTCGCGGCGATGGCGACTCCTGAGGTGGCCGTCGCATGGCAGCCCGATACGCGGCAACCACTCGAGCCGTTGATATCGATTGCCGTGACGGCGCCGCTTACGCTCGCCGTCGTATCCTCCACGACGCAGGAGCGCTGGCCGTTCGTATTGACCGCACTTCCCTCCGCGGCGATGGTGTTCCGGATCGAGCGCACGCCGGGTTGACTGGCGACGATGCCTTGTGCCGAAGCGTCCGTGACGGTGAGGTGGCAGTCGATGATGTCGAACACCCAGTTGATCGCGAGCGTGCTGCTGATGCTGCTGTCGGCGAGCTTGCAGCCAATGTAGCCTCCGGTGCTGAACGACGCCGGGCCGCCGCTCAAGCGTAGACCGCGGAGCGTCACATCGGTCGCGGGCTGCATGGCGATCGTCTGCAGGCCATTCGTGACGCAATCGATGTTCTCGATCGTGCCATAGGCGATGGGTGCGAGGACCGCGATGCCTGCCTGGTGACCGCCGCGCTGGGTCTTCGTGATCGCAACGTTCGCGATGCGGAAATTCCGCGCATTCTGCAGGGCGATGCCGGCGTTGTTCGGCTCGCACACGATACCACCCACGACCTCGAAATTCGCCACGTTGAAGAAGGTTCCGAGACCCGAGCCGTCCTGGCCGCCCGGGTTGGCCGGATTGCAGTTGATCCAGCCGTTGTAGTAGTGATTGTTGTGGTTGAACTGCGCCCAGATGGAGGCGCAACCGCCCGAGGTATTCGTGATATCGATCCCGTCGGCCTGGTTGTAGCGCAGCTGGTTGTTGCTGCACGTGTAGTTGTTGGGCGTCGTGCCGCCGGCCCAGGTAATCTGAATGCCGCTGCCCGCGTTGTACTCACATGTGTTGCCCGACACGTCGAAGTTGTAGCAGCTCGAGACCGCCCCTGCCACCGACAGAATGTAGATTCCGTTCATCCCTGCCCTGCGGGAGCGCACGTTGCTGATGCGGAAATCGTAGCAGCTGAAAATCGCTATGTTGCTCAGCCAGTCGTGATAAATCTCCGCATGCATCGTCGCACCGGCGGCACTGGAGAGCCCGGGGCTCCAGGACATCATGACGTTTCGCGTGCCCCTGCCGAAAGTGACGAGCCGGATGTCTCCATTACTGAAGGCGACATCGAAGGTGCCCGGACCGGCGGTCCATGCCGCCACCGTGGCACTCGTCGCCTGCGCCCGCAGAGGGGTCTGCAGCGTCAGGGTGTCCTGCATGGTCTGTGCGGTAATCGAGTCGACCGTCATGTCATGGATGTGGAACTGGTGGCAAAACTGCAGGTAGATGCCTTCCATGAAGGAATTCTGCCCCCTGCCGCGGCAGTCGATGGAAATGTCGAAGTCCGAGCAGGCGTGAAAATACAGCGCGTCGGCGTGTCCGGGATCGATGGTGCCCCGGCCATGGAGCCTGAACCTCGTGCAGCTCGTGAACTTGAAGGGCGTGTAAGTACCCTGGTGTGCCGTGTAATTGGTGAATGCGGTGCCGAGCGGTCCCTGCGAGGAGGTAATGAGCCCATCACAGCGGATGCTGAACTGGCTCATGGATACGAAGGAAACCTGAGCGAGCTCGAGTGCGAGCCCTTCCGGGATGTAGAGCTCGCCCCCTGGGGTATGCATGAGCACCTGAACAGCGTTCTGGAGCGCCAAAGCATTGGCGGCGCCCGTATTGGCGCTCGATGCTCCATAACGGCGTACATCGAGCGGCTCATACGCAGAGTCCGCGGGGGTCACACGCGCAGCGATCTCCGCGGCACTGCGTTCATGGTGCGGCGGGTCAGAGATCAGCGATTGCCTGTGACGTGGTGGTGCCGTCGCCGCTACGGGAGTCACAAGGGCTGTCCAGATTTCACGACGACGCATGTCAGGACCTCCTCGACAAGGGCGGGGGTGCATTTGATTTCCACGAGCCCGTGATGCGCCCGGGTCGGCTGGGTTCGGGCCTGCGCCGGTCGGGCTCAGGCCGGACCCCGCGGGCCCGGTACAGCCATCCTGATACACTACATCGCTGCGTTCCCACCAGGAGGTCTGGCGTGCCCAAGTCGCCGCCGCAGCCGCGCATGCAGGTGCCGCTGCTCGATCTGAAACCCCAGTACCAGCCGCTGGAAGCTGAAATCCAGGCGGTCATCGCCAAGGTCTGCGCCAGCCAGTGGTTCATCCTGGGGCCTGCCGTGAAGGAGCTGGAGAAGAGCGTGGCGGACTACAGCCAGTGCCGGTACGGCATCGGCGTGTCCTCCGGCACCGATGCGCTGCTGCTGGCGCTCATGGCGCTGGAGATCGGGCAGGGCGATGAGGTCATCACCAGCCCGTTCACGTTCTTCGCCACCGCCGGCACGATCGCGCGTGCGGGAGCGCGCCCGCTGTTCTGCGATATCGATCCGGTCAGCTTCAATCTCTCGCCCGCCATGGTCGAGTCCTTCATCGAGAAGCACTGCGAGCGGCGCGCCGATCAGCTCATCAACCGCAACACGGGTGGCCGGATCAAGGCGATCATGCCTGTGCACCTGTACGGTCAGGTCGCGGACATGTTGCCGCTGCTGGATATCGCACGCCGCTACGGCCTCAAGGTCATTGAGGATGCCGCGCAGGCAATTGGCGCTGAGGATGACGATCACAATCGCGCCTGCAGCTACGGGGACGTCGGCTGCCTGTCGTTCTTTCCCACGAAGAATCTCGGCGCCTTCGGCGACGCCGGCATGTGCGTGACGAACGATGCGACGCTTGCCGAAAGAATGGAGATCCTGCGGGTACACGGTGGCAAGCCGAAGTACTACCACTCGTTCATCGGCGGAAACTTCCGCATCGACGAGCTCCAGGCGGCTGTGCTCAACGTCAAGCTGAAGCATCTGGATGACTGGAGCAAGGCTCGCCAGAGCAACGCTGCGTTCTACAACAGCGCCTTCGGCCGGGCGAAGCTCGGCGAAGCACTGGAGACTCCCTACGCCGCGCTGGGATTTCGCCACATCTACAACCAGTACGTCGTGCGCGTACGCCAGCGCGACGCGCTGCGCGAGTACCTGAGCGCGGCCGGCATCGGTACGGAGATCTACTATCCCGTGCCCCTGCACCTGCAGGCCTGCTTTGCCTACCTGGGCCATAAAGCGGGGGATTTCGCCCAATCCGAGCGGGCGGCGGCGGAAACGCTGGCGCTTCCGATCTATCCGGAGTTGACCGAAACCCAACTACAATACGTCGTCGATACGATCACTGCCTTCTACCGTGAGTAACCCGCGATGAGCTCAGCGCTGCTTTCCGGTCCACGTATTCCGGCATGGGCGGATCTTGCTGCACAGGCAGAGCGCATGAGCGCCTGTCCCACCCACGAGCTGTTCGCGCGCGATCCGGGACGTTTCGAGAGATTCTCGCGCCAGGCAGTCGGCCTGCTGATGGATTACTCGCGTCAGCGAATCGACGAGATCGTGATGGCGAAGCTCGCGGAAGCCGCCGACGCACTCGGCCTTCGCGAGCGCATCGAGGCCATGTTCCGCGGCGACAAAATCAACACGACGGAGGGTCGTGCGGTTCTGCATGTTGCTCTTCGCCAGCCGCCGGGAGCGGCCATTGGCGGCGCGGACATCGAGCGGTTGGTGATGCACGAGCGGGGGCGGATGCTGGACTTCGCGGAGAGGGTCCGCAGCGGCGCCATCGTCGGCAGCTCGAAGAAGCCCTTCAGGCTCGTCATCAATATCGGCATCGGCGGCTCCGACCTGGGGCCCGCCATGGCGGTGCTGGCCCTGCACAACTACACGGCGGGCTCGCCGGTGTGCGAGTTCGTCTCCAATATCGATGGCTGTCATTTGATCGATCTGCTGGAGTCGGCCGATCCCGCGACGACCCTGTTCATCGTCTCGTCCAAGACCTTTGTCACTCTGGAGACGCTCACCAACGCGCGGACAGCGCGTGCGTGGCTGAAGGGCAAGCTGGGTGAGCAGGCGGTACGCGAGCATTTCGCGGCCGTGTCGGTGAACCACAAAGCGATGGACGAGTTCGGCGTTCATCCGGACTATCGCTTCGAGATGTGGGACTGGGTCGGAGGCCGCTACTCGCTGTGGTCCTCCATCGGTGTCTCGCTCGCGGTCGCCATTGGCAAGGACCATTTCCTGGCGCTGCTCGCCGGCGGCCACGAGATGGATCAGCACTTCCGCACCGCGCCCTGGCAGGAGAACCTGCCGGCGCTGATGGGTCTCCTGGGCGTCTGGAACATCAACTTCATGCACCTGCCCACGGTCGCCGTGCTGCCCTATGACGATCGGCTCAAGCGGTTTCCCGCTTACCTGCAGCAGCTGGAGATGGAGAGCAACGGCAAGTCCGTGACGCTCGATGGCAAGCCGACGGGCTGCGAGACCGCGGCCGTCATCTGGGGCGAGCCCGGCAACAACGCACAGCATTCGTTCTTCCAGCTCCTGCACCAGGGGACGCAGCGGGCGGCGCTGGACTTCCTGCTGCCCGCGAAATCCTCCTGCGGTCGGCAGGACCACCAGAACCTGGCTATCGCGAGCTGCCTGGCGCAGGCCGAGGCATTCATGACCGGGCAGTCTGCGGATACTGTGCGTGCGGACCTGGTGCGGCAGGGATTACCCCCGGAGCGGATAGAAGCGCTAATCCCCCACAAGGTGCACCAGGGAAGCCGGCCGAGCACGGTTGTGCTGTTCGAGCAGCTGGATCCCACGACGCTTGGCAAGCTGATCGCGCTTTATGAGCATAAAGTGCTGACCCAGAGTGTCTTCTGGGGCATCAACGCGTTCGATCAGTGGGGCGTGGAGCTGGGGAAGAAGCTGGCGGAGCAGCTGATCCCGGCGGTGCAGGATCCGGCCGGCGGGCATCCGGCGAGCCCACCGGTCGCGAAGCTGCTCGCGAGCGTGGCGAAGTGGCGAGGGTGATCCGGCAGGTCAGAACTTGCGGCTGATGGTGAGAATGGCTGCCTCCACATCATAGAACGAGTCGTTCCGCTGTCCGACGTTGGGCGGATCGCTGGGTAGCAGGTGATCGCGCGCAATGCTGTCGTTATAGCGCACGTCCAGGCCGATATCCCACCCCGGGAGCACGTTCCGGTACTGCACCCCGAGTCCGTAATAGAAGCCGTATGCAGGGGTTGCCAGCGCATAGCGCGCCGCTCCCAGGTACGCACTGATCGCGAGCGGGTTGTCGAAGCGCCAGCGGTAGTCCAGCAGGCGCACGCCGACGAGGCTGTGCCCGCTGATATTCTCCACCTCGACGCGGGTACCGAGATCCTGATGCTCGGTCAATGCACGGCGGGCACCGAGCTCGAAGTGCGGTGAGGTGCTGTTCGGACTGTTGATTCTCGGCACGCCGAGGGTCAGGTCGGTGGTCACGCGATATTCGGTAGCGCCGACGGCGACGAACAGCTCACCGCCCTTCCGGTCAGCTCCGTCAGAGCCTCCCGCGAGCGAATCGGCGATCATGGAGGGGAGCCCTGCGTCCGGGTTGAAGCGCATGAAGCCGGACACGCGGGAGAAGCTGGCCCCGAAGACATCCTGGCCCCCTTCCAGCTCGACGCCGACCGTGTACTGCTTCCACGGCCGTGAGTAGCCGAGCGCCAGGTCGCGAAAGCGGTGGTAGGTGTTCGGGCCGTAATCCTGGTTCTCCAGAGTGCGGTAGCGCAGCTCGAAGAGTCCGCCGAACGGCGCCCCATCCCAGCCCAGGCGGACCATCTGGCTCTGAGCGCCGATGCCATCGTTATAGACCCGCTGGTCACCGAACCAGGCGCCCACGACGTGCCCGTCGTTGATCATCCCATCGGACCAGATGAAGTTCGTGTACCAGCTGTTCTGAAGCTCGGAAGCCTCGAGGGTCAGATCGAAGTGCTGCCACAGGCGGGGGAAGTGGATGCCCATCGACAATGAGGAATTACCCAGCAGGTAGTTCTTGCCGTGCGAGGTATCCTCGCCGGCGTACTCCACGTAAACCGTGAAGGGCACCTTTCCCGGAAACAGCAGGCTACTGGTCACTGAGGCCTGCTGATTGGCCGCATTTTGGGCGGACCCCGGTGCGGCACTCTGTGCACCGGAGGGGTTTGTGAACGCATGGAAGAGGTCGGAGATCGAGCTTCCGCCGCGGGCGCCTCCTCCGTACTGCAGGATTCGGTTTACGGCAAACGACCAGCCGCTGGCAGGCTCAATGGCGACGTGGAATCCCGCGATGTGCGGATTGCCCGCCGTATAGCCATCCCCGAACACAATGTGATCCGCATGGGTCATGCGGGCGACGAAGAATTCGTACGTCAGCCCCAGGCGCGTCAGCGGCTCGTAGTTGGATAGCGACACCGACGGCATGGTCGGCGCCTCGCTGCTCATCAGCATGCTGCTGTCGCTCATCGGCGAGAACCAGTGGGGCTTGTAGCCGATGTCCAGCTGCATCTTGCTGAACCCCAGGCTGAGCATCGAGCCGGTCGGATTCTCCTCGCCGTCGTAGGCGACGCCTCCCAGATTCACCAGGAGGTAGTCGTTCGGCTGGATGTATCCCTGCAGGGAGGCGTCCCAGACGCTGCGGTTGTGCATTCCATAGCGCTCGGGAAGCGTTACGTCTGCTCCGTGCGTCGCGGAGGCTTCGACGCTGAGGTCGGTTAGGCCCGTATCGTGCGTGTAGCGGGCAAGGTAGCGGCCCACCTGTTCGCACAATTGCGCGTCGATCTTGCACGCTTTGGGCAGTGCTTCGAGTACCGTGGCGGCGGCGATCGGCCGGGTCATCACTGGCTTGTCCGCGAGGATGAGGACGCGCTCGATCTGGCGCTCCACCTCCGGTTCCAGACTCAGAGGCAGATAAGGACTGACTCCACGGCCAAAGGCCGTTGCCTGAGCCGCGATCAGTAACCACAGGGCTGTGGGTATCTTGCTTTTCATGTTTATCCGGCAGACGCGTTCCTCGCGGGCACGGGCCGCAAGCTGTCCCAGCCCGAAGTATGCAGTATCGCGATCCTCATCGCCCCGCATTCGGCGCTCGCCCGTGCGCGCTCACTCTGCCACAGATATCGGCTGGCGTTGCGCCTCGACAGCCTTGGCAGATTCGAGCGTGAACTCCAGGCTGGCGTCCGCGTCAACTTCGTTGCAAAGCGTGAGCACTTGAGCCTGTACGCGCTTACCGAACACCGGGCTGAACTCGTAAGTGCCCACGCGGAGCCGAGCTCCATCACGCCAGCGCAGCGTGGCGATCCTGTGGGCGCCGATCGCGAGTTCAGCCGCGGATCCGTTCGCTCCCGCGACCGTGACTTCCGGCGCCAGATGCAGGTGGCGTTCGAGCTGATGAACACCGAGGCAAGTGATCGAGTCCCTGCACGTGAGCACGCCGTTCGGCACATCAAGCAGCAGCGTACGTTCGTGCACGACAGGATCGGCCAAGCGCCGGTAGCCGAAATGACGACCTGACACCCTGATCAGGCCATTTTGCGTAGTGATCGCCACGTCGCGCGGATGTGCGATGTCTTCAATGCGCCAGATCGCGGGCATCGGCGCCAGCTCCTGACCGTCGACTTGCAAGGTGTTGTGGGAGGCGCTCGAACGGAACAAATCGTAGACTGCGGGATCGCCTGTATATGCAGGGCATCCGGCATCGACTATCAGGGGCCGGCCGCACAGACACAACTCGAAGGAGAACGTGTCGTTGTGCCCGTGACCGCCGCGACCGCGCAGGCCGATTCCTCCATAGTCCGCGAAAATGTATGCGTCCCGGCTTCCGCCGCACAGGATGCCGGCGTGCGGGAAGAAATGCACGCCGTTGATCAGGCGATGACTGTCAGTGACAGACTCAACTGCGCGTGGTTGCAGTTGGTTTCCGCCGAGCCAAGCAGCCGCTGCCGTCGGTTCGGCGCCCCCAAGCGAGGTGTCATGGAATACGCGCGCGGCGAGCGAAAGCAGTGACCGGTGATCCCCGATTGCATATGGTTCGAAGCCGAGGACCCGGGCCCCATCGCTGTCTCCCCAGTTCGGCGCAATGCCATCCGGGCGGCGGTAGCTGGCCGTGAAGCGGCACGCTCGCTGCAAGCGATCGATCGCTGGCGCTGGAATCGGCCGGCCCTCCTGCCGCATGATGAGCATGGTGAGCAGCAGCAGCTCCGTGACCAGGCGGTGATAAGGGACTGAGCCTTCGAACTGCACGCCGTCAGAATGAAATTGCTCGCACACTTGTTGCGGGGCGCGCCTGAACGCATAGCGTTTCCAATGCGTCGCCGCGGGCCAGTGACCCTGCAGGATGTGCCCGGCCATCGCCAGGCCGGCAAGGTTCGCGGCGTAGTGATTGCTGCGCACAGTGGTGTATTCGACGTTGCGAGCCAGAAACTCGGCCTGCACCGCAGCCTGCCGCAGCAGCGGAACAACGTGTTTTGCGAGTGTCTGTGGTTGCGCAGCGAGAATCAGTGCGCCCAGGGAGAGATTCACGATGCGCATGGCGCATTCCATCGGGTGCCAGTTGACGCTGTGAGCGAGGGGATTCTCCTGTTCCCAGGCGACTACGCCTCGGAGTGCGCAGGTTAGAAAGTCCGAATCGCCGCTCAGCGCGGTGGCCTCGCACAGCGGCACCAGCCAGTTCATCCGTGATAGTTCCCATGGGAATTTTATCTCACCGGCGTCGGCCGTGCCGTGGTGGCGATGGTGTCGGAAGTAGCCTGGCGGCCATTCCTTGCCCGTCCGCCAGTCGCGCCGCCAGGGCATGTGAGCCCAGTCCAGCCGATAAGCGGTGTCGAAAACATCGACCGTTCCGGCGCGCAGCTCGCTCGCCCAACTTTGCAGCGCTGCGGTCGCGTGCGGGTTGGCGTGAGCCCATTCCTGGAAGGCGGTCAGCTCGCGAGGCCCGATCAGCAATCGGCCCGCTCTGACGTCCTGGACCCACCGTTCGGCCCGCTGCACGGTCCACGAGTTGCGGGCACGGCTCTCTAGCTTCGGCCATAGGTCCAGTCGTCGCGCTAACTCTAGGGAAATGCGTTTGCGCAGCTGGTACGCGAGGCTCCGCCAGTCTTCTTCACGCAGCCAGCGGCGCAGGGTGTCGATGCGCGCTGACACTTCAGTCGGCTAGTAGCTGCTGACGGCGCTGGACCAGCAGATACAGCCCGTACGAGATCAGCGTCCCTACGAGAAGGCCGAGGATCACCGCCAGCGCGCCGGCTCGCGCCAGGCCAGGTGATACGAACTCGTTGGGGGGTGGAATTGCCGGCCGCGCCACGAACTTGAGCGCGAAGTCCTCCTTCGTTCCCACGAGCGAGGCGTCGCTCAAGCGGCTTTCCAGAACCTTCGCGATCGCCTGCCGCACTTCCAGGGTAGTGGCGCCCGCCAATTCGTCCTTCAGGTAGTCGATGCTGCGCTGGGTCTCGCGGATCTGCCGCTCCCGCAACCGCTCGTTGACCTCCTCGACGAGCGAGGTGAGCATATCCGCGGCATAGGTCGGGTCGGGCCAATCGATGGAGATCTCGATCAGCCCGGTTTTCTTGTTCTCGTTGACCTGCAGCACGCGGTTGCGAAAGCGATTGGCGCCGCTCCACAGCGTCGGCGTGGATCTGTGCCAGGGAAGCAGCCCGTCGAACCACCTGGGTGGGAATAACTTTGGCAACAGCTGCCGGCGCGCAATGAATTGCGTGAGGAACTCGTTGGAGTCCAGCAGCGAGAGCGCAACGTTGGTTCGATCCGCAACGTTGCCGCCCAACATGGCACCGACATCCGCTCCCAGCAGCGCGCTGACGCCTTCCGCGCGCATCCCCTGGGCGCGCACGGGCTCCAGGCTCGTTTCAACGCGATAGACACGCGGGGCGGTGGCCGCGTAGATCACAGCGATCGCGACTGCAACGATGACCGTGGCCACGATGACCCACTTGCGATAAAAGAGGCGCGCAGTCCACTGACCGATTTCCGCCTTGGCTTCGGGCTCCGTCAGGGGGATCAGGTAGGCCACGGAGATGCGCTGCGCGTCTTCATCCGGCATGCCCGTCTCGCTCAGATGTTGCATGCGTTTTTTCCGTGTTGACTGTTCAAATCGATTTCTCCATAAGGATGCGCGCCGCGCCCCGGCCCGGCGAGCCGCAGCTTCTTGCGATTGGCGAGCAGCACCCACAGCGCCAGCACAATGCCGCCACCGTAGGTCGAGAGCGTCCGGAATATGCTTGCCTGCGCAATATATGTCACCGTCAGTAGCACGAAGATCTGGAAAACGCGGTTGATCAGCAACGGCGGCATGCGGGTGAGAAAGCGGTCCGTCAGGTATAGGGAGACGCCGAGCGCTGCGCTCAGCAGGGCCCAGCCCGTCCAGCCGAACGCCCCATAGAAATCCATCAGGGTGCCGCATGCGCCGGAGCCTTCAGTCGTGGTGACCCGTTCGAAATACCGCAATGTCACCACGGTGTCTTCATAAAGGCGGTTCCCAGTAAGAGCCGCCAGCATTCCGACGTTGCTCAGGCCATAGTGAGCCTCGACCGCCGGATAGTAGTGCGCGTACATCAACGCCATCATCGTTAGTCGCGAGAATACGCGCTCGAACGCGAAGCCGATCGCCAGCGGCAGCGACATACTGCCGCCCGCGACGACATAGTACGAACCGGCGGCGAACGTGAAGAACCCCAGCAGAATCGCGATGAGGGGGCCCTTTGGAGTCTTTCTAATCACGCCGCGGAGTACTACGCACCGCGGTGTGGCAATGGCGCGCCACTGCGTGCGATCCATCTTCACCACGTACCAGGTGGCCAGCAGCACGAGCGCCTCGTTGAGCAGGTAGGTCTTTTTGAATGTCAGGACCGAGACGACGGTGGTGAGGCAGACGGCGGCGTACCCCATCAAGAGATTGCGCTGCTTGTACCACGATGTCCCGGCGATGCACGCGGCGAGGAAGGGCAACACATTGAGCGCCGGATAGGCGAAAAGCCGTCCGTGCGCCTCCAGGGCGTAACGCGCATCGTAATAAGCTTCGCCCTGCAGGCCGCCGCTGATGGCCGCCTTGATGGCGGGCAGTTCCGCCGCCAGCACTGCCGCGACGATCACCAGCGATAGGCCCAGCAATGCCATGAGGACTGCCGGCCGGATGCCGACGCCTATGATCGGATAGCGGGGCGCCAGCAGCCCGAGCTCCCGCCGCCCGCGCCAGTGACCGGTATCGATCATCTCGGCGCAGCGATAAGCAGCGATCGCCAGGAGCATGCCGCCGACGACTATGGTGATGGCCTTGATGATGTCCGCGGACGAGATGTACTCGACGTGCAGATACGGATAGCTGATGGCCAGGTACGTGTCAGCCAACCAGGGCGTCGCGAGGAGCCCTACCAGCAGCAGCACCACGTGTGAGATGAAAAAGATTCCGATGGCCGTGATCGACAGCAAGGTCCTGCGGTGGAGGACCGTCAACACGATCAGGGCGGCGATGACGTACAGCGCGAAGGTTCGGTCGTCCATCAGCCGCGTCCGCCCGGAGCCAGGCTGCCCGTCCACAGGTACTTCCGTAACTCCCGCCCCAGCGGAGGCGGGGCGATCAGCAAGTAGAACGCGATGACCAGGGCGCAGCTAGCCCCTGCGACCGCGATCATGACCGCGCTGCGCAGCCAAAGTGGCTCGGATGCCGTCGCGTCAGCCGCTACCGCATTCACCAACCACGCCGTCCCGGCACAGAGCGTCAACCTCTCCAGGCCGAAGCGCCGAAAGCCGGAAATATTCTGGCGCACTACCCATAGGGCCGCCGCGGTCATCGCGCAGTAGGCGGCGACGTAAGCGCCGGCTACGGCGGGTCCTGCAATGAAGTGTCGGGCGAGCATCGCGTAGCTGCCTACGAGCACCAGGTTGCCGGCCACAAAGATCCCGAGCACGAACGGCTTCTTCCACATGAGCTCGATCGGCTCCTTCAGCGCCTGAAACAGCGACAATGGCACAACCGCAAAGAGAAGGGGAGCCGCGTACCGCTCAACTTCGCTTGCCAGCGTGGGACCCAGCCAGATCCGGAAAATCAGCGGGGACCATGCGTGGATAGCTGGGAGTATCGCCGCAACAGCCATCAGGACGCCCGCGATCACGAAGTCCAGCCCGCGCCGGACGTCGTGGCTGGCGCCGCGACTGTGCAGGCCGCCCAGGCGCATGGCGATGAGAATCGTCACCGGCTGCACGATCGTGCGTGCAAAGCGTAGCATGAAGAACGCAATCGTCAGGTAACCCACCGCCGCGAGATCGTTGCGCAGAAACCAGGGCCCGATTACGAGGAAAGACGTTTCCAACGCGAGCCCCACGGCTCTGGGCAGGCCGTACGAGAGGTTCTCCAGCAGGTGAGCGCGCGCCGGCACGCGGTCCGGGGCACTGACCGGGATCGACAGCCGCCACCGGATGATCGCCAGCACGCCTGCCGACACGAGTCCCATCCCCGCCGCCTGGATCGCGACCAGACGGCGTGCGTCGATGCCCGCGATGATGTACATCGCCGCGATTGGAACCAGCGCAACGTTGAAGACCTCGACGAGGTTGGCGGTGGCGATATAGCCGCGCCACAGGAGAGCGCTGTTGGCCAGATAGTGGAAGACCAGCGCAACGCTCATGAATCCGACGTAGAGGATGGTGTCATCGCCGGTCTGTGCGGAGCCGATCAGGACCCTCGTCCAGAAGTGGGGATTGGCTACGAGAAGGGCCCCAAACGCCACTATTCCGATCAGGCTCAGTGTGAGGGCGGCGGAGAAGTTCGCTGCCCGCTCCTCCGCATCGACCGAAATCGTCAGATAGCGGCGCAGGCTGATGGGCGCGCCGAGATGCATGAACTGGGAGCCGGAGTCGGCCAGCCGGCGTATGAGCAGAAACAATCCGAGCGCCACGGGCGACAGAACACGGCTCGCGAGCCACAGGGTCCACATCGTTCCGAGGATACCCAGGAAGGACATGCTCAGGTTGAGCGCCACGTCCGACTTCAGTGTGCGCATCGAGCTTGGAGCGTTCGTCGGGATGCTATGATTAAAGCCTTCATGGGTGCGGTCGCGGGCCGCTAGCCGTAGTGAGCGACGGGCAGGCTGCCACCGGGCGTTGGCTCTGAAGGACCTGAAGGGGGAATTCTGTTACATTGAAACAAAGCATTATGCGCGGATCTTCATCCGAGGCAAGAGATCCGGCGCCGCCCCGTCTCGAGACCCGGTGAATCACTAGACAACATGAAGCAGGTTCTGTTCTCCGGCAAGGGGGAGGTCGAGGTTTGCGAGGTTCCGGTACCCGGTGTGCTGCCGCGTTCGGTCCTCGTCGCGACAGCATTCTCGTTGATCAGTACCGGCACCGAGGGAGCCGCCCTGTCCGGCGGCGGCGGGCTCCTGGGCGTCGTGCAGAGTGTGCGGCAGAAACCGGAGCGGCTCAAGCAAGCCTGGCGCCTCGCGCAAACGGTCGGCGTGCACCAGGCGCTGGGATTCATCCAGCAGAAGCTGGCGGAGTATTCCGCTCCCGGTTACAGCGCCGTCGGCCGGGTGATCGATGTCTCCGATCCGAGCCTGCCGGTGAAGGTCGGGGACTTGGTCGCGTGTGTCGGCGCGGGCATCGCCGTTCACGCCGAGTATCTGGTGGTCCCGGAGAACCTGCTGGTCGTCCTGCCGCCGAATGTCGCGGCCCGGGAAGCGAGCTTCGGCGCGCTGCTTTGCATTGCGATGCAGGGGATTCGGCGCCTGCAGCTCGATCCAGGGGAGATCGTGGGCGTCATCGGCCTCGGCCTGATCGGGCAGATCACCCTGCAGTTGCTGAGCGCCATGGGTTACCGCAGCATCGGGTTCGATCTGCGCGGTGATCGAGCGGCAAAGGCTCGTGAGTTGGGTTTCTCGCAGGCGTGGAGCCTGACGGAGGCCGACCCGGTGCAACTCGCTGCAGGTCTGACACACGGCCATGGGCTCGACGGCGTGATCGTCAGCGCCGCCACTTCCAGCGATGCGCCGGTGAACCTCGCCTTCGATCTGTGCCGCCGGGGCGGCCGGGTGTCGCTCGTCGGCGACGTGGGCCTGCAGTTGGAACGCAGCCGCATGTACCGCAAGGAGATCGAGCTGCGCATGTCCTGCTCATACGGCCCCGGGCGCTATGACGATGAATACGAGCTCGGCGGCAAGGACTATCCCTACAGCTACGTGCGCTGGACCGAGCGGCGCAACCTTGAGTACGCGCTTTCGTTGATTGCTTCCGGCAAGCTCAACCTGGCGCCGCTCATCAGCCACAGCTTTTCCATTCGCGAGGCGTCTGCGGCTTACTCCGTCGTAAAGGCGGCGGCCGCCGATACTTATGGAGTCGTATTCGAATATGACTCCGCGACCAATGCCACCTTCCTGATTGAGCGCAAAGTCACCGTGCGTGGCGTGACCTCCACGGGCGCCGCCCGTCGCGACGGACTGGTGCGCATCGCCGTCATCGGCACCGGCAGCTTCTGCAAATCGGTGCACTTGCCCAACCTTGCAAAACTGCGCGACCTATTTGCAGTGACTGCCTTGTCCTCGCGCACCGGCACCTCGGCCATGAGTCCCGCCAAGCGCTATGGCATTCCACTCGTCACCTCCGATTACCGGGAGATTCTCGGCGATGCTTCGGTGGAGGCGGTGTTGATCTCAACGCGTCATTCGGGGCATGCGAAAATCGTCCTCGAGGCCTTGAGCGGCGGCAAGCACGTTTTCGTCGAAAAGCCGATGTGTCTGACGGAAGCTGAGGGCGCCGCTATCGTCGATCGCGCGGCTGCCGCACAGCGGATCGTGCAAGTCGGTTTCAATCGCCGTTATGCTCCGATGCTAGGGTTGATGCGTGAGGCGCTTGGAAAGGGCGGTCCACGGACGCTCTCGTGCAGAGTTAATGTGGGCGCGATCGGAGATGCTTGGAGCAATGCGGCGAGCGAGGGAGGCCGGCTGCTCGGGGAAGGCGTGCACTTCTTCGACCTCTGCAACTGGTTCATGGGTTCGCAGCCAGATGCCGTCAGCGCGTCGGCTATCGGCGAGCAGGATGTCGGCAATCCCAATGCAGCTGTCATCATGCGATATCCGGACGGCAGCACTGCCCAGGTGCTGTATACGACGTTGGGCCATGCGGGGGCCGGCAAAGAGTACTTCGAGGCGTTCGGCAACGGACGCACCGTCTCCTGTGAGGACTACGCGCAATTGCGCGTACACGGCGCAAGTGTCGCGGTTCCGCGATCCGCGCGCCGCAACAAGGGGCTTCTTCTGCAGTTGCAGGGCTTCGCAGCCGCGATTCGTGGCCAGCCGTTTCCGGTGGAGCGGCCTGACGAGTACGCAGGATTGCGCGCGACACGCATTGCGCTGCAGGTCAGCGCTCTCGCGAAGACCCTGCCCGCCTGAGGGATGGTGGAATACAGATCATGTGCGGAATTTGCGGCATTGTGGCGATGGAAGCGGGCGAGCGCGCCGGCTTGCCGGCAACTCTCGATCTCATGATCGACTCGATGGAGCACCGCGGCCCGGATGGGCGAGGTACGTGGTGGTCAGCGGACGGGGCCACCGGCCTGGGGCATCGGCGACTCGCCATCATCGACCTGTCGGCTCTCGGCAAACAGCCGATGTCCAACGAGGATGGCACGGTCTGGATCACCTTCAACGGCGAGATCTACAACTATCCGCAGCTGCGCCGCGAGCTGGAGGCCAAGGGCCACATGTTCCGCTCGCACAGCGATACGGAATGCATCGTCCACCTGTATGAGGAGTACGGCGATCGTTTGCTGTCGCGACTCGATGGCGACTTCGCCTTCGGCATCTGGGATATGCGGCGGCGTGAGTTGTTCCTTGCCCGCGATCCGCTCGGCGTCAAGCCTCTCTACTACGGCCGCGTCGGCCCGCACTTCGTATTTGCATCCGAGCTCAAGTCGATTCTGTCCCACCCGCGGTTGGAGCGACGCCTCGACGAAGTGGCTCTGAATCACTACCTGACTTACCTGGCGGTCCCGGCGCCGCTGAGCCTCGTGAAAGGTATCTCCAAACTGCGCGCCGGACAGTCCCTGCGTTTGCGAGCCGATGGCACCGTGCGGCTCAGTCAGTACTGGGAGCCCCTGCCGCGCGAGCTGAACGGTTCCGCTGTGGACCTCGACGAGCGGCTCAAGTATCTGTTCGACCAGTCGGTCAAAAAGCGCAAGCTCAGCGACGTCCCCGTCGGTGTGCTGTTTTCAGGTGGTGTCGACTCCACGCTGAATGCGCTTTCGTTCGCCGAGGGGACGACGGGCTCGCCCGTGCACACCTTTACGGTTGGGATGCACGCCCAGCGCTATGAGGACGAGTCCCGGTTCGCGGGCGAGGTTGCCAAAACACTGGGAGTCGTCTGGAACAACACGGAGCTCACTGAGGGCGTGCTGCGCGAGATGATGGGTCCGGAAGGCAGCCTCATCGCCCGGCAGGACGAGCCATTGGCGGATCCCGTCTGCGCGCCGCTGCATCTGGTCACCGCTCTTGCGCGACGCCACGGATTCATCGTCCTGCAGGCGGGCGAGGGGGCCGACGAGACACTCTGCGGATACGACGGCTATCGATCCTGGATGCGGCGTCACGAGCGCATGTGGCGGCCATTGAGCATGGTCCCGAAGGCGCTCGCCAGGCTCGGCTATCACGCTTTGCTGCGCAGCTCGCGCCCCGGCGATCGCAAGATAGCCGATGTGCTGTTGCGACGCGCGCTGGGACGCGAGTTCTTCATATCGGAGGCGGTGGGTTTCTATGAGGCCGAGAAGGACACGGTGCTGGCGCCAGATTTTCGCAGGTCCCTGGGCAGAACCGACTCGTATGACGTCGTCGAGCCCTACTACGCGCGCATCCGCGCGCAAGCTCCGGAAGCGAGCTTCCTGCAGGTGTTGACCTATCTCGAGCTGAGCGTGCGGCTCCCTGAGCTGCTGCTCATGCGTGCCGACAAGATCGCGATGTCCAACTCGGTCGAGTTGCGCGTGCCATTCCTGGATCGCGAGCTCGTGGAGTTCTGCCTGGGTGTGCCGCAGGGCTTCAAGCTGCGCGACGGTGTCTCCAAGGAGCCCTACAAGCGGCTGGCAACCTGCAAGCTCGAGCAGCGCGTGAACGGGGTCGTGCCTGCCTCGCTCGGCAGCGCGCCCCGCGATGTGTTCTATCGGCGCAAGCGGGGGTTCGGCGCGCCGCTGCAGGATTGGTTCGAGGGCGGACTGGGAGAGGACATGAGGCAACTGCTCGACATGCATCGCGCGGATCTGGGGCAGTACTTCGACGTCAAGGCCATCAAGAGCATCCTCGATGCGGGCATGGTGACGGTCAATCGCTCGTTTCAGATGTGGGTTATCTACTGTTTCATGTGTTGGAAGCACCGTTATGGATTCTGAAGCGGCGCGGTCGGAGTCGCGCGGCTCGCGCAAGGTGTGCTTTCTGTCGGTGACGCACCCCTTTGACGACACCCGGATTCTTCACAAGGAGGCGCACGCGCTCGCCGCGGCTGGGTATCGCGTCTGTCATATCGCTCCCACCCAGGCGAACGAGCAGCCGCGCGGACCGTTCCTCGCCGACGCGGTTTCGGTCCGGATCTATCCGTCGGGCGGCCGCCTGCGCCGCATGTGGCGGCTCCTGCAGCTGGCGCGCCGCGAGCGTGCCGACGTCTATCACTGCAACGAAGTCGAATCCTGGGTGCTGGGGCTGCTGTTGAAGCTGTTCAGGCCCACGGCGAAGATCATATTCGACGTGCACGAGCACTATCCCAGCCGGTTTGCAGAGCCGCACATGGCGCGCGCCCTGCGGCGCCTCGGGCCGCCCGTCATGATCGCGATGCTCAAGACCCTGCCGTGGGTGACCGACTACGTCATCCTTGCCAAGCGCAGCGTGCTGGTTGACCTGCCGGCGCGCTATCCCCGCCGCGACTTCATATTCAACTATGGTGTGATGCGAATGCAGGTGCGCCCGCCGGAAGAGATTTCGGCCGCCGTCAAGAGCAACTTTGGTCCGCATTTCACCGCGGTGCATGTCGGAGGCTTCTCGATTGCGCGCGGCTGGCCGCAGCTGTTGCAGGCGCTCGCCAAGACCCGCAATGAGATTCACGCGGTGTGTTTGGGCAAGGTTGACGAGGGCCTGGAGACTCTGATGAGCGAGGCGCGCGCCCTCGGCGTGTCCGAGCGCATCACCATCAAGGAGCGCGTTCCCTACGATCAGATGTTCGATTATCTGAGCCTCGGGGATGTCGGCCTAATGCTGTACCAGCCCAACATCCTGAATCACGTGTACGCCTTTCCGATGAAACTGTACGACTACATGTGGGCGGCAATGCCCTCGATCGGTCCCGGCTTCGCCGTGGAGGTCGAGCCCGTCATGACGGCCGAGCGGTGCGGGATCTGCATCAACACCGACAGCGCCGACGAGCTGGCGGCCGCTCTCGATCGGCTCGCTGACAATCGTGCGGAGGCGCGCGCGATGGGCGCACGGGCGCGCGAGGCCGTGCGTGCAAGATACAACTGGGAGTCCGAGGCGGCGCGCCTGGTGCAGATCTACGATCGCCTGCTCGGCTTCGCTGGCGCAGAGGAGATTCAGGGAGAACGCGCTTGAGGATCTGGCTGGTCACCGCAGGCGAGCCCTTGCCGCTGTTTGGATCGACGGCGCGCCTGCACCGCACCGGCATGCTGGCGGAGGCGCTGCGGGCGCGCGGCCACACGGTTTTGTGGTGGACCTCCACCGTCAATCACTTCACCAAGACTTTCTTTACCAAGGACAATCGTCGACTTGAGGCTGCGCCCGGTCTGCAGATTCAGTTTCTGCACGGGTGCCTGTACACCAGGAACGTGTCCGTTGCCCGTTTTCGCAACCATGTGCAGATCGCCCGCCAACTTCGCGTGTTGAGTGCCGGAGAGGCACCTCCGGATATCATTCTATCCTCATACCCGACGATTGAGCTGTGCGATGAGGCGGTTCAATACGGGACGCGGCACAGCGTGCCCGTGCTGCTCGACGTTCGCGATCTGTGGCCCGATGAGATGGCCGCTCGCCTGCCGGCGCCTGTGCGCCCGCTGGCGCCGACACTTCTCTGGCCGATGTATCGCAGTGCGCGCCGAGCGCTTTCCGGGGCCTCCGGCATCGTTGCTATTTCGAACACCTACATGAGCTGGGCGCGGCAATTCGGCAGGCGCTCGCCCGCCCCGGGCGATCTGTGCGTGCCGTTCGGCTATCCGCCCGCGGACGATGCGCGTCCCATTCCGGATGAAGTGGCCACAAAGCTCGTGTCTGCCGGGGTGGATGCGTCCCGCAGGATCGCGTGGTTTTGTGGAACCTTTGTCGGCAGCATCGATCTGGGAACTGTGATTGAGGCTGCCCGACAGCTCGCGGGCCGTTCCGATCTGCAGTTCGTTCTGACCGGCAGCGGCGAGAAAGACGCGCTCTGGCGTGAACAGGCGCGCGGCCTGCCGAACGTCGTCTTCACGGGGTGGGCTGGACGAGATGAGATCGCGTGGCTGTCCAGACACGCCTGGGTTGGGTTGGGTGCTTACAAGCGCGACGCGAAGATGAGCCTGCCCAACAAACTGTTCGAGTACATGAGCGCCGGCCTTCCAATCCTGTCTTGCCTTGAGGGAGAGGCGCGCGAGCTGATCGAACATCACGACATCGGACTGAGTTACCAGGCGGGGTCGAGCGAGCATCTGGCCGTTCGACTTCAGGAGCTCGCCGCTGGCGAGTCGTTGCGTGCACGCCTTGCCGCCAATGCCAACGCCTTATTCCAGGAGAGGTTCAACGCCGAGATCGTCTACCGGCGGTACTGCGAGCATCTGGAACGATGCGCTCTCTGAAGTTTCATTCCGATCTGGAAATGAGATGAGCCCACAGGTGCCAGCCAAGCAGTCTCTCCAATCCGAGACACCGCGGAGGCAGCGGCGGCGGGTACAAGTAGCGTTTGTAGCTGCGTGTGAGGCTAAACTGCGGGAAGTCGCGGCGGATGGATGCGGTATCGTAGACGCGCGTGTGAGGATTCTCGGGACCATCCGTGTTGCGGTTCAGCATGTTGGCAGTTCCCAGGTACCTCGAGAGGCCCATCTCCTTCGCGATTCGTACCTGGATACCCCAATTACCGGTCATCGTTCCTCGCAGTACGTGGGAGAGCAGCAATGCTCGCCGCGCGGTGAGGGTGAGGAAGTAGTCGGCGCTCCACCGGGCATAGAGCATGACGATCAGCGCACCGCCTGGCTTCAGGAGCCGCGCGCACTCTCGCGAAACCGCGTGAACGTCCGGGATATGGTGCAGCACCCCGTGGCTGAAGATCACATCGAAGCTGCGATCCGAGAAGGGCGCGACGGTGATCGAGCCTTGTACGACATCACGGAACGGGAGCTTGCGCGAGGTGAGGCGGTAGCGCACGCGTCGCACCGCTTCCGGCGTGATGTCCAGGCCGGACCAAACAGCGCCGCGGCGAATGAGTTGCTCGGAGTCCGCGCCTTGGCCCAGGCCGATCTCGAGGACCTGCTTCCCCTGCCAGTCGATGGCATCCAGGGTCGGGAGCAGGTGCGGGGCTGCGCGGTAACGCGCGGCATCGTAGGCGGTGAAGAAGCGCTCGAGGTCGGCCGTGGATTCGCTGACCTCATTCTCCCCGCAAGGGTGTGCATTCCAGAAGTCCCGGATGTCCGCTTCGTCCATGCCCTCTCCTTTTTCCCGCGAAGTCTAGCATGAAACAGGACCACGCCCGGGTCGCGGGTCCGCGGCGTCTACCATATAATCGGGGCCGATGCATCGGGAGGTGGTAATGGGAATGTCGGTGGCCGAGCTGCGTCTGCACATTGCAGAGCTAGTCAAGATTCCAGACTCAGACTGGCTGGCGACTCTGGACGATCGCAAGCGCAAAGAGCTCGAGTTCCACGATCGAGACCGCGACCGCAAGCAGGTCGCGGGGATGGATCAGGATACTTACGAGCGCTTCTACGGCAACCAGAAATACTACGTTGCCACTGAGCCCTCCAAGCGCTACGTGCATGAATGGGTCACGCGCCAGGCGCGGGGTCGTGTATTCCTCGACTACGCCTGTGGCAACGGCGCCAGTGCCATTTTGGCTGCCCGCTCCGGGGCGGCCCTTGCGATCGGCATCGATATCAGCTCCGTCTCCGTCCAGAACGCGCGCGCCGACGCGGAGGCTGCCGGTGTAGCTGATCGCACCCTGTTCGTGCAGGCGGACGCTGAAAACACCAAGCTGCCGTCACGCTCGGTCGACGTGGCCATCTGCAGCGGCATGCTGCACCATCTGGACCTCTCTTTCGCCTTTCCCGAACTGCGGCGCATCCTGGCTCCCGGCGGCAGGATCCTGGCGGTGGAGGCGCTCGACTACAACCCGCTGATCAAGCTCTATCGGAAGCTGACTCCCGACATGCGCACGGAGTGGGAGAAGGCGCACATTCTCAGCCTCAAGGATGTGCGCTTCGCCCAGCGCTTTTTCGACGTTGCCGATATACGCTATTGGCACATCCTCAGCATCGCCAGCGCCCACTTGTCAGCATTTGCACCGATGCTTGCCGGTATCGACAGTGTCCTCACCCGGCTGCCGTTCGTGAAGTTGATGGCCTGGATATTCACGTTTGAGCTGCGCGCGCGTGAGTAGCTGCCCCGGATCGAGCCGCCGGATCCACGAGATTCCGTACTGCCGCGCAACGGCGTGTGCACCAGAGCGCACCCGCGCAATGGCTGCGACGATTAGGAGTTAGTTTTAATGTTGACCAAACGACAGATTCCGTTTTTCAACTACCCGGCGCTGTTTGCAGCCCAGGAACAGGAGCTGATGGTCGTCCTGCGCGACGTGATGAGCCGCGGCGCCTATATTCTGCAGAAGGACCTGGCCGACTTCGAAGCGAACCTGCGCCGTTACCTGGGCGTCGGCTATGCATTCGGCGTGGCGGATGGCACCAACGCGCTGCAGATCGCCTTGCTGGCCATGGGAATCGGGCGGGGCGACGAGGTGATCGTGCCGGCCCACACCTACATTGCAAGCGCTGCTTCGATCCACTTCGTGGGGGCGACACCCGTCCTGGTCGAGTGCGGCGCGGATCACCTGATCGATCCGGACTGGATCGTGCGCGCGATTACACCACGGACCAAGGCGATCATGCCCGTGCAGCTGAATGGCCGGACCGCCGACATGGGCCGGCTGCGCGCCATTGCCCGCGATCACGATCTGTTGATCGTCGAGGATGCCGCCCAGGCGCTCGGCTCGCAGTTCGAGGGCCGGTTCGCGGGCACGTTCGGCTCGGCCGGCACATTCAGCTTTTATCCGGCGAAGGTGCTCGGCTGCTTCGGGGATGGCGGCGCGGTAGTCACGAACGACCCTGCGATTGGCGAGCGGCTAGCGCTGCTGCGCGACCACGGCCGCAATGCCGCGGGCGAGGTCGTGGCGTGGGGAATGAACTCGCGGCTCGACAACATCCAGGCCGCCGTGCTCGACTTCAAGCTCAAGACATTCGATCGCGACGTCGCGCGCCGCCGCGCGCTTGCGCGGCTCTATCACCAGGGACTGCAGGATGTTGCGGAGCTCGTCCTGCCGCCGCCTCCGGACAGCGATCCGAAACATTTCGATGTCTTCCAGAACTACGAGATCGAGGCGGACTCGCGCGACGCCCTGAAGCAACACTTGCAGGACGCCGGAGTGCGTACGATCGTGCAATTCGGCGGCAAGGCGGTGCATCAATTCCAGGGGTTGGGCTTCGATTTCGTCAAGCTTCCCAACACGGAGCGCCTGTACACGCGTGCGCTGCTATTACCGATGAACACGACCCTGACGGACGGGGACATCGAGTACATCGTGGGGCAGATTCGTGAGTTCTATGGCAAGGGTGCCTGAGGGTTTCTTCCCGCAGTCGCGCAGGGATCTGCGCGACTTCGCGGATCCCAGCCGGTACGGCGGCCCGCTCGACATTACCGGCCTGGACGCGCAGTTCCTGCTGAGCCTGCTCGCCGACATGCAGCTCATCCGCTTGGTGGAGGAGGAAATCGCGCGCCTGGTGGAGAGCGGTCACGCGCGCGCCCCCTGTCACCTGGGAATCGGGCAGGAGGCGGTTGCGGTCGGTATGTCCGTTCACCTGCGGAAGTCGGATCGGCTGTTCGGAGGCCACCGCTCACATTCCCATTTCCTGGCCGCCGGCGGCGATGTCTACGGGCTTCTGGCAGAAGTGCTCGGCAAAGCGGACGGCGTGTCTCGGGGCATGGGCGGCTCGATGCATCTGGTAGCCCAGTCGGTCGGTTTTCTCGGCTCCGTCCCGCTCGTCGGCGCGACGATCCCGATTGCGGTGGGGGCTGCGCTCGCGGCCAAACTCGACGCCTCCGGAGATATAGCGGTTGCCTATTTCGGCGATGGAGCGACCGAGGAAGGCGTGTTTCACGAATCGATGAATCTCGCGGCTGCCTATGCGGCGCCGGTGATCTTCGTCTGCGAGAACAATCTGTTTTCGAGTCACCTAGATATCGGCCTGCGCCAGCCCAGTGACCGAATCGCGCGCTACGCCGACGCTCATTGCGTGGCACACCGAACAGTCGACGGCAACGACGTTCTGGCCGTCGCGAATGCTGCGCGCGAGCTGATCGGCCAGGCGCGGGCTGGGCGGGGTCCTGCATTCATCGAAGCCATCACATACCGGCATCGCGGACACGTGGGCCCTAAAGAGGATATCGACGTTGGCGTGAACAGGAGAATGGAAGACTTGCGAGCATGGAAGAAACGCGATCCGATGAAACGGCTGCGCGAAGCGATTGTCGCGGCCGGCATCGCATCCGACACTGCCCTGAACGCTGAAGAGACACGAGTGCGCGAGGAGGTCGGCCGTCTGAGCGAGCGAGCCAAGGTGGCGGCGTACCCACCGCTCGCTGCGCTGCTGGATGCCGTGTATCCCGCGAGGATGCCCGGGTGAACGCCGATGAAACTGCCTACGGAGATGCGATTAGACTCGCGTTCGAGTACCTGTTCGAATCGGACCCCCGTGTCCTGGCGATTGGCCAAGGCCTATGGAGCCCGTGGTACGTCGGTAACTCAATGACGGACCTGGATAAGAAGTTTGGCCGCCATCGAGTGCTGGACACGCCGGTGTCGGAGCTCGCCTGCACGGGAGCCGCGGTCGGCGCGTCTCTGTGCGGCTACCGGCCGATAGTGGTACACCCACGCATGGACTTCATGCTGCTTGCGGTCGATCAGATCGTGAATCAGGCGGCGAAGTGGTCGCACATGCTCGGGGGACAGACGGCGCCCGCCGTGACCGTGCGTTCGATCATCAATCGCGGCGGTGAGCAAGGCGCCCAGCACTCCCAGTCACTGCATTCCTGGTTCGCTCACATTCCTGGACTGCACGTGGTCATGCCCGCCACCCCCGCGGATGCCCGCGACCTTTTAATCAGCAGTGTCCGTAGCGGTGAGCCGGTGCTCTACATTGACGACCGCTGGCTCTACGAGCGCCGGGAGAGGCTGGAACCGATCGCCCCGCGGTCGCTGCGAGGGGAGGGTCCGCAGGTGCGTCGCAAGGGATCCGATCTGACGCTCGTGGGCGCCGGGTTCTCCGCGTTTCAGTGCGAGCAGGCGGCCGAGGTCCTGGACAGTAAGGGGATCGGCGCCGAGGTCATCGATGTACGCGTCATCAATCCGCTAGACGCGAAGCCCATTGTCGAATCTGTCGCCCGGACACGTCGTCTGTGCGTCGTCGACGGAGGTTGGCGCACCGCGGGCCTGGCGGGTGAAATTATCGCCCGCGTCGTTGAGTCGCTGGGTCCAAGCGCATTGGCGGCGAAACCGGTGCGTCTTACGCTGCCGGACGCGCCGGCCCCTACCAGCAAGCCTCTCGAGGCGGTTTACTACACGAGCACTGCGGATGTCGTGCGAGCCGCTACAATGTTAGTCAACCAGTCCGGGTCCTGAACAGACATGAAACGGCTGTGCGATATTCTTCTGGCGTCGATTGCCTTGTTGTTGTCTTCCGTAGTGTTGATTCCGGTCATCGTCGCGGTCTGGGCCTACGATCGACACTCACCTTTCTATGTTGCATCCCGCGTTGGGCGGGGTGAGCGGCCCTTTCGCATGGTCAAACTGCGCTCGATGCGCGTCAACGCGGACAAGACCGGTGTCGACTCCACTTCCGCGCGCGATCCGCGGATTACCCCAGTAGGGCATCTGATCCGCCGTTACAAGCTCGACGAGTTGACCCAGATGTGGAACGTCCTAAAGGGCGAGATGAGCCTCGTCGGCCCCCTTTCCAGCACAGTGGGATCCGAAGCTTGGAATTCACGTGACTTGAAGTCG